>Ga0247724_1000004_pt1 | contig 249640 bp, 271 predicted proteins | sample OKSTACKMC2E_FD_182776 | JGI IMG/M metagenome (GOLD analysis project Ga0247724, IMG submission 182776) | Subsurface sediment microbial communities from gas well in Oklahoma, United States - OK STACK MC-2-E | ecosystem: Environmental > Terrestrial > Deep subsurface > Rock core/Sediment | place... | reverse complement strand
CCTCACGTAATGGGAGGGGTTTTTTCCGCAAACCTATTTTTCCTGTCTTTTTATACGGTCCGGGTACATGTATACTAGGATTCGTTTCATTGTCAGTTAGGGTGTCGGATGAGTGCAAGAACTAACCATTTTGTTAACCCGCCTGCTTCGTATAAACGAGATTATCGATTTTACGAACAGTATTGCCACAATGCGGCTCTGTATATCGAGCGGATGTCTAAAGTGTCTTATGCCGTGGCATTTGAGCACGTTAAACGAGTTACAGCCTTTGGTGGTAAATTTGCCAAAACCGATCCAGCAGCACTGGTGCTGACTCGCCACACCGAAGGTAATCGCGTTAAAGAAGTCATCACCTTTGATGAGATGCTGGATGATATCGTTGAAAAACGACGCATCGCATCTCCTTCTTTGGCGATCTATCTCAATGCTCGCGAAAAGCGTTCGTTGCTCGGTATGTATATTGGCGGTAACGTTGCTAAACGCAACGCAGCCAAGCACGCCATGTACGCTGCCAAGCATGCAGGTGACGTGGTCTTAGAGGGTATCAAGAACTCAGAACAGACATCGTTCAAGATCAACAACAACTCACTTTCTGGCGCCCATAACTCCAAGTTCACAGTCCTCTGGCTTCGTTCAGCACACAGCACCTTAACGTCCACCTGTCGGACGGCAGCGGCTTACGCTAACGCCAATAACGAAAAGTTGTTGTGGGGTAACCGCCATTACTACAACCACAATGTGGTGATTGAAAACATTGTTTCCATCATCGCATTGACTGACTTCACGGCTTTCCAAGAAGCCGTGGATATGTTCAATCTGTATTTGCCGACAGCAGACGAATGTTTAGATTGCGTTCGTTACAGCAGCGACTTCTATTGGATTTCCCAGTCGGGCGAAGCCTACCAGCAGATCTTGCAGTTGCTCAATGGCTGCACGCCAGTTGAACGCGCTGCTTTCATGTACATTGGCGATTTGTATCACCTGGGTAAATATAACCAGGAGCTGATGCGCCAATTGATTGGCGACATGATCGAAGTATCTGATGATGTTCATCCGGAACCCGACGCTGTTATGAAGTCGCTTGATAGCGACATGAAGGCGTTTATTGGTTCGTTGACAGCGCATATGCGTTCAGTGGGTGCTGACGGTAAAGCCGTCGACCTCAAGGACGAACCGCTGGAAATCCGTGGTCGGATTGCGTCTACTGCATTGAAGACGTATGCGGTGCTGGATAAGTATCGTCCGATTATTCGAGGGCTACTGACCACCCGCAATATGCCATTATCAGTTGCGTCGTTTACTTCGGCCACTCGACGTGCAGGTGTGGTTTCCGATACGGACTCCACGATTTTTACGGTTCAGAATTGGTGTAAATGGTACGCTGGTTATAATCGAGTCGATCGGTTGACCAATGCTGTCCGTAACGCCATGGTGTATATCGCATCGCAGACAGTCGTACATCTTCTTGCTACCATGTCCGGCAACATGGGTGTCGATCGCGACAAGATTCATCAGTTGGCCATGAAGAACGAGTATGCGTTTCCGGTGTTTGCCCTTACGCCATTGGCAAAGCACTATTACAGCATCATCACCGAGCAGGAGGGTAACGTGTGGCCTAAACCTAAACTCGAAATCAAAGGCGTGTCGCTGCGTAGTTCAAAGACACCTCCAGAAGTCGCCGAGAAGGCTCGCGGATTCATCGACCGTATTTTGAAGTCTGTTGCCGAAACTGGTAAGGTTGCCATTCTCCCTATCTTGAAAGAGATGGCAGATGTGGAGCGGCAGATTATTGCCGATATCCGCAATGGCGGCTTTAAGTACTTCAAAGGTCTTCAGGTAAAACCTAAGGAAACATACAAGGAAGGAGGTACTAACCCTTACACCTCGTATGAGCTTTGGGAAGAAGTCTTTGCTCCGAAGTATGGATCGGTCCCACCGCCGCCGTACGGTGCGATCAAGATCAATGTGGATTTGGATAAACCGTCTCTATTGAAAGCGTGGTTTGCATCCATGGAAGATAAAGCCTTGGCTACGCGCATGGAGGAATACTTAAAACGCAATGGTCGGAAAGCGGTGGGAACATTTAACGTCCCAGCTCCAATTGCGGTAACAAAAGGTATTCCTAAAGAGATATCGGATGTGGCTGCCGTACGTGACATCGTGTACGACATTACATCGCCGTTTTATCTGATCCTGGAACCTTTGAACATCTTCATGCGTGATACGCATAATACGCGACTGCTGAGCGATCTGTACTGATTGCCGGCATAGGGCCCAGGGGTTTCCCCTGGGCCCGTTCCTTTATGCCAGTAATCGATCAATCGTTGTCATGAACTGACTGTAAGCGTTGCCCAACAGTTGTTGACGGAACACACTGTCGTTCTTTGCGTACCGAAGTTCGCGTAAGGCCAATTGGTTAATAGTATCGTTGATGCTAGCGCCACTGGCTTTATCCAGCGTCATCAAGAAGTCCACATACGGCAGTTGTGCCAGAAACAGCACCCACTTCACCTGACGGGTGTAGAGAGCATCTGGCATGGTAAACAATAGCCGCCAAGTTTCATCTGGCGTTGCTAGCTGCAAACTGTTAACCATTTCAGCGTATGACAATTTTCGATCTTTTACCCAATTAGCCATGTTCTTGTAAAGCGTATCCATACGCAGATCAAACCCAGGCAAACCAACAATCTGACGACGCATGTCATCACCCGTTGGCAAACCCAGATAGGTCTTAATCAGCGCATTGGCAGACGCCACACGAACGTGGTCACGGATGATCGAAGGTAGAACATACTTCATCAAGAAGTGTTGTTCTCCTAAGGTGTCGCCGCTGGCTTTCTTTTTCTGATCCAGGTAAAATGCACGCCACTGACAAGCCAGTAAAGGAATGTCAATGGTCCACACCACTACACCGTTCTCACTCCCACCACCTTTCCCATCCAACGCATGGAAGGACAAATCGCTTCTGGGATGGCGAAGGATCCGTAACGGCGGGTATTGATCCATTCCGTAGCGATTGGATTCATCCATCGGCGGGAGTGTCCAGCGCTTCTCATGGAGGGCTACTGGAAATTCAACACAGTTGTCACCGTATAACCAAGGCGTATCTGACGGCTTACCGGTGCGGTAGGGTGAAGTGATGTTCATGGCCGAAGCCAGCTCGTACGCCAAGTCATAAACCGCATCGTAGTATTTTCTAACATCACTACCGAAAGGTATGGACAACGATCCGAGCAGCCGAACCAACAGATGCTGATTCAGTGTCGCAAAAGTGTTGGTTTGGTAATATCGCACCATGGTGCGGATATTCCGTTCTACACCATCGCGGTAAACATCGACTTCAGGAAATAGGCGTGCGCCACGCACTGGCAAAGGCAAATCCGTGAAAATCGTGAACATGGCGTTACCTTTCTGGTTCGCAAAACGATGATTGTTTTAAAGCGTTCATATCATCGGAACGATCTGTGGAAGATGTATCGTCTGTTAAGATTTACGTAATGAGTGTATAGTATGGAAGAGCTACTGCTCGCCGATCCTGTAACAGGGATCCAACGTGGGCCTAAGCCCCCAACTTGATTGAATCCCAAAAAATCTCGTCTATATATCACCATTAGGCGAGTGCATACCCTAAGACAATCTTAGCCTTGGAAACGACGGTTTCCAGTTGAGGCACTGTTTTAGGTACCGCTTGTTTTAGCTAAAGCAAACCAACCCAGAGAAAGGAAGATATTCCATGGCCTTGAACGATAAAACCAAACCTGCCGCTGCTGCACAGACCCCGACTCGTGCTCCGGTCGATACCGGTGCGCCCGCCCAGTCGGTAGCTGCCGACGTGGCTACTCGCGCAGTGGGTTCGATTTTCGCCCTGGCTGGCACGGGTAACACTCCGGTTCGTCCGGTGGCCGACGCCGAGACCCTGCGCCGCCTGCATGAAGGTTTGTCCACCTTCCTGAAAGAAGCTGGCGCTGGCTGGCATGCCATGCCGCTGGATGCAGCCGCCAACCGCCTCCCGGCCAACGCGCTTGCCGTGTGCAAGTTCCGTGCTGACAAGAAACTGTTTGTCAGCGTCATCATGACCCAGGCACCGACCGGCCGCATCCAACCGCGTGTCGAGCAGTACATGGGCCAGCAGTACGAACTGCCTGTCACCACCGGCGACTGCTGGAACAACGACTTCTGGTCAGCAGTTGAGCGTCGCCTGAAAGACAGCATCGCCAACGTAGCCGAAGTCATCGATTCCGGCTGCCTCGTGGTGCCGAGCGATATCGATACCAGCGACGAAACCGCCATGCGCCGCCTGGCCCACGTGCTGTTTGCCAACATCACCGCCAAGGCCGACGAAGCCATGCCGCTGAACCTGGCCATCGCCCTGCGTACTCCGGAAGAACCGGCACAGCTGAACGGTACTGTTCAGTTCCCGCTGGTGCAGACCGCTGATGCTGTTGGTCGTCCGGTGCGTGCTGATGTCGTGATCTCGGTTGGCGCCAGTCCGGCAAACACCAAGCCGGGTACCATCGCCAACGCCGGTTGTGACCTGTTCCGTGTGCATGGTTACGTTGACACCAACTTCGTTGGCCCGGTGGGTCAGCAGGTCGTCAACGGCATCGTGCAGCCGGGTTCCACCAAGGCGTACATGGCCGAAGCGGTCATCACCGACATCTCCACGCTGTCGGTTGACATGCATCTCGACCGCGTGCTGATGGCACTGGTGTCTGCTGGTCTGCTGGAAGAGAACGCTCTGTGGTCCTGGGCTTACCAGCCGCGTGGTATGGGTGGCAAGGGCAGCAAGAACGACATCAACCAGCGCGACGTCGGCATCCTGGGTACCGAGTATCAGCCACAGCCGGGCGCTCCGTTCGCTCCGGTGAAGGGTCTCAAAGGCGGCGCCATGTCCCCTGAGGAAATGGGCGCGTTCTTCAACGACTTTTTCCACCGTAACCTGATCATTTCGTTGCAGGTCGATCCCACTGGCCCGTACAGTGCGATCTACAACGAGTTCATCAGCTCGGCGATGGGCAATCAGGCCGCGACTACCGCCATCCTGAATGCTGCGAACAACCTGACCGGCGGTGCGTTCAGCAACCACTGGAAACAGGGTCCGCAAGTCGTTACCCTGCGTCGTCAGATCCTGCTCGGTACCTACACCGACGCCAACGGCGAGAAGCGGGATATCCGCGATATCGACCACCTGGCGATCCTGGCCCTGACTCAGCAGGACCCGCACGCACGTGCGAGCTACATCGAAACCATCGAAAACCGTGCCGGTCGTCCTGCATCGGTTTGCCTGGCTGAACGTGCTCGCCTGCTCGGTGCTCTGCTGCCTGGTTACGAGCTGGCCGGGTATGGCTACCACCTGACCTTCACCCCGGACTTCCTGTCCGCACTGGCTGCTGCCATGAAGGAAGTGGGTGCTGGCATCCGTCTGAACGATTCTCGCGGTAGCTTCTACGGCGTGCCGCAGGTTCGTCAGAACCTCGGTCTGCTGGGCCTCGGCAACAGCGGTATCGGCCAGCAGCTGCATCAGACCCAGCAGTTCGGCACCCAGACCAACGTCGGCTACGCCGGTTCATCTCGCTGGTAAAGCAACTGGAAAGAGGAGGGAGAAATCCCTCCTCTTTTTTTCACCTGTACAGCCACCTGTAAAGGAGAAAGTCCAGTGGAGACTGAAACAGAAACAGGCCAAGAAATCCAACCCGTGGATGAAAATGAAGAGCTTCAACAAGCCCTCCGGGGTGTTTATTTGGATGTGGAAGACATCGACGAGTACTTCCATTCTCTAAGTAGCCGCCCGGTGATTGCTAATGAGTGGTCTACCGATGATGTTTCGTCTCGTGCGGAACTGAATGATCTGTTGATGACGCGTTACGACACCGAGAGCTTGGAAGCGACACCTACGTGCGAGTGTGGACACACCACCGTACCTGGCATCATTTGTCAGGATTGTGGGACTGAAGCAATCGTACCGGCTGAAAAGCCCATTGAATCCAAGGTGTGGATCAAAGCGCCCGACGGTGTGTTGGGTCTGATCAACCCAACGGTGTGGAACATCTTATCGAAGTTGTTCAAGAAGGACAATAACGATATCTTGACTTGGCTGGTTGATCCGTATTACCGTCCGCCGTCTCCTCGGTCGGAATGGTTGCGGTTACTGAGCGATGCAGGTGTTGAGCGAGGGCTCAATTACTTCATTGCTAACTTCGACGCCATTATGGAAATCCTGCTATCGGTGAATGGCTTTACCAGCCTGAAGAAAGCCGAGTTGGCCAGGACCAAACAGTGGATAGCACAGAATCGCCACAAGTTCTTTCCGCAGCACCTTCCGATTCCGTGCAAGATCACGTTCATCATTGAGTCGTTGGATATCGGTGCACCTCGTGCCGATCTCCGAATGCGGGATGCCCTCGATGCCATGCGAACCATCCAAGGTTTGTACAGTGGTATTGATACGCAACCTTCATTGCAGCTCAAAGAAGCGCGCGCCGCTAAAGCGTCGATTCAGTTAGCGTCGTTCTACTTTCAACAGTACAAGCACAACCTGAGCTCAAAGGGTGGTTGGTTCCGCCGCCATGTGTTTGGTTCGCGGCCGGCATTCTCATTCCGTGCTGTGATTACATCGATATCGAGACCGCATCGGTACGACGATTGCCATTTGCCGTGGTCGTTGGCCATCAGTTTGTTTAAGATGCACTTGCACAACAAGTTGGCGAAGTTAGGTTACACGCCCAAACAAGCCACGCAGTTCATCACCGATTCGATGATCAAATACAACGACAAGATGTCGGAGCTTTTGGATCAGTTGATTGCTGAAGCGCCTGGACGGGGTCCGGTGGTGGTTCTTCAGCGTAACCCGTCATTGCAACGGTTAAGTGCACAACGGCTTTTTGTCACGGCTATCATCAAAGATCCTGACATCAACGCTATGTGCTTGTCGGTGCTAGTCCTCAAAGGCCCGAATGAAATATGTTCCGCCTAAGGGAAACTTTAGGATGTAACTCCTCTAATTGCTGGGAACTCCTTTTCCGTATCTGGCTACAGCGGGACGTACTGCCGTGAGGCATGCGACACCAAGACGAAAGTCTCGACGCGATATGCTCTAAAAACAGATACGATCGAACCAAGGGACAATCAGCAGCGAAGCACCTCTGCTTTGGCCGAAGTGGCATAACACAGCGTGGTGAACGTTCAACGACTATCGAAAGCATAGCTCAGGTCGCGAGGTCTGAGTGAAGAAGCGAGTAGAGTAGATTATCCAGCCAAATGGTAATCGAAATGGGGAGCCCTAACCCGAGTCATGTACTCGGTATGGTGAAGATATAGTCTTGTATCCCAATGAGAATTGGGGAAGTTCATTTGTGGTGGATTTCATCCTCTGGTTTACTGCAAACGAGAACTGTGCAGCGTAGCGAACTGCATGAAAGTACGGCCGACTTTGACGGTGACCAGCTCAACGGTATTTTGAGTCTGGATTGGGAGATGAACAAACGTCTTGAACCACTGGCGTCTCACCTCTCGTTGATGGACTTGAATAAACCGTACTCGGTTAGCCGAGATGTAGCACTGCCAGCACCAATCCTGGCAACACTTAACCACTGGCTCCAAACGAGCCCAGCGAAGGGGGAGTAATGGTCAAAATTGTCGAGGGTGGTCCGGAACTCTTCGATGGTCTGGCTTTTGGCTCCCAACATCCTGGGACGCTGCAATTTCTGCAAAATGCACCGCAGGTCGCTACCGAACGCCTTAACGCTGCCGGTAGTTGGTTTATCCAGCAGACCAAGAATCTGGTTGACCGTGTAGCCAGTTCTGAAGCGATGCGATTGGCAAAAGCAGCACAGCGTTTCTTGACCAATGTGTGGCAGACCGACACGATCCGAACGCTCAACACGATCGGTGAATTACAGCATCCGCCTAATACGATGCTGCGTTGGTTAGCTGCCGAACCGCAAGTCAGCAAACGCATCCAAGAACAGACACTCGATGGCTGGAGTGGTCGTTATGTCCAACCTGAAGGGGTGAGACACGGCGAACACAACTACGATTATCGTCGCGTGATGGATGGTATCATTCAAGTGTCTGACGACGACGAAGCCGAGCATGACTGGACGTCGGTCAACTGCTTCGAGGATGTGGAACCAGAAGACAATCTGGAACTGCATCAACAAGAAGCCATCCTGCGTTCGTGGGATGCGTTGCGCCATCAGCTCCAGTACGGGTCTGATGATCCGACCAGTCCATGGAATGCTTCGCTGTAACGACATAGGAGGAGGGAGAAATCCCTCCTCTTTTTTTCACGGTTACCTTGGTACAGTTAAAAGTTACATTTAGAACTAAATGTATGCAATATCCGTCTGATTGGTAGAAAGATGTTGCAGTACAGTCGAAAACGGATACGTGCCTAAAGGCAGACTGAACAACAAGAATGGACAAGGTAGAAAAGAATGGCTAATACGCTTAACATCGCCCACCTCCACGGGGTAGCTGCGTAGTTGCCCCAGCAGTAGTAGTGGGCTTCACAAATTCGTCACTATTAAATGACGATTGGAGGTTCCCATGCCCTGCAAGCCTAGCGCCAAAAACGCTACTTTGCCAGAAGCACTGAAAGTGCTAAACCAACGCCAGGAATATTACGCCATGCAACTCGGCAACGGCGTGATCCTGGATCTGGATGAAGACGATTGGTCGGCGACTTGTCTCGTGAACGCTGACGCTTCGCCTACTCGTCTGAAACAGACACACGTCCTACCAGAAAACATCGAACACGAAGCACAAAAGCTCGCCATCGATGAAAGCTGGAAGCTGGTGGCTCAAGGATTGAAAGCTCAACGAGCCAACCACTGACGTTTGGAAACAGAGGGAGGCTTCGGCCTCCCTTTTCTCCGTCTTCTTTATTTTTATTAGTCAAAAGGAGCTGATCATGTCAGGATTACCATGCATTCCGTCCTTATCTTCACTGGGTTGGGTAACCGACCCTGTTAAAAAATTCGACTTGGCAATTGCCGACTTCCTTGCATCCAACTATTCTCAGTCAGAAGTGTTTTACGGCAAAATTGCATCACTCCCTTACGTTATTCAGAACGCAGGCAGTGACCTTATGGTGCTAAAGCGTCTAGCCTCTGAAACCCTCAACCGGCATCTGAGTGGCTTGTTTGAACAGGTCACAGTGAACTGCGAAACCGAAACAGTTCAAATTGGCGAATCAAATCGCACTAGGCTGATTTTTAAGGTCGCGGTGATTGATGGTGGCAAAGGCATCACGTTTGATCGAGTCATCGAAGATGTCTCCAGCCCATCATTGAAACTGATCACCCTCAACAACGGTTAATGGATGTATTATCATGGCTGATCCGATGAAAAATACCCCAGCCCAACAGGCAATGCTCAAGACCATTCTTGAACAGATTCGCCCTCGGATTACCGAGGAAGAGTTCAAGGTCAGATATTTGCCGATCATTGCTAACGTGAACGGCCGGTATCAGGAAATTGAAACGTACATTGCTAACGTGGCAAAGAACTACGATGCGGAAGTCGATCTGGTCGATGAACACGGCAACGTGGTCTTCGTGGTCCCGCCGATTAGTTTACCATATCCTACTGAAATCGGCTACAAGAACAGCGACGCCATTGCGACTCTGATTGATCGCGTTGAGCACACCCGCGCGCTATCACCACCAGCAGCTGAGCGTTTGCTCAGCGAGATGTTGCCGGCACGCCATGATTATCAAATGACATCAGAGACGGTGAAGAACTATCGCACTGAAGCCATGCGGCGTTGGGATGCACTCTTTGACCGTTATGGTTATCCGCGCCGCTTCTTTAAAGACGGCGGCGCGGTGAATACCGAAAATACGTCATCGTCTCAGCCCGCGAAACAGGAGTTGGCGGATGACGACATTGAGACCCTTTAAAGGGACGAAACAGACCGATGTCCTTCATTTTGCGATCATTTCTGATGTTCACCTAGGACACCAGGAAACACCGACCGAGAAGATCATTGAATCCTTGATACAGGTGTTTCCTGATAACGCATCTACGGCAGCGTTGGACTTGATCTTCATTACCGGTGACTTGTTCGATAAACTGTTGTTATTGCCCGAAGACCGGGTGTTGATGATTGAAGCTTGGGTCATCTCTTTATTGCGGTTGTGTAAGAAACACAACATCGTGTTACGGGTGTTGGAAGGAACTCCGTCGCACGACTACAAACAATCCAGGATGTTCACCAACTTCAACGACAGCGCAGGCCTTGAAGTTGATTTGAAATACGTTGACCGAGTCTCGATTGAGTCATTCGACCAATACGGGATGACAGTGCTTTACGTGCCTGATGAAATGGGTAGCGGTGATCAAGTATGGTCATTGGTCCAAGAACAGCTCAGTAACAACGGCGTTTCAGAAGTCGACTTCGCAATGATGCACGGTTGTTTTGAATTCCAACTGCCGTTGGTGGCAATGTCAGAATCAACCCATCGTCAAGTGCGGTATGAAAGTATTGTGCGGCGAGCGATTATCATCGGCCATGACCACACACCTAAACAGTCAGGTAAGATCTGGGTGCCTGGTTCGTTAGAACGTCTTAAGCACGGTGAAGAAGAAGCTAAGGGTCACCTGCGTGTACATGCGCACCCTAAGCGAACTGATGTCGCGTTCGTAAAGAATGAAAAAGCCAAAGTGTACAAAACAGTGCCGTTGCACGGTAAGTCGTTGGCAGACATCTTCACCATTCTGGACGAATATAAAGACTATCCGCCTGGTAGTGCGTTTCGGTTGAAGGCTAATCGTGATGACCCAGTAAAAGAGGCCATTGGGGTAATTCGGGATCGATATTTTCAGTTCCACTTCAAAGGGGAATATGAAAGCGATAAACCTGATACCCAGCTACGGTTGCAGGAGCTGGAATTTAGTTACACACCCATTGACATCACGTCAGATAACCTGCAAGGGTTGCTGTCTGCACGGTTAAGTGCGAAGGGTGTGTCGGATGTCATCCGCTTACAAGCTGAAGAATTGCTGACAGCGGTGCTATAGGAGGGGTTATGAGTAGCGATCAAATCTTCGCTGAACGAGCGCTAGGCGAGAAGCTACCGATCTCAGTAGCGACCGCCGTGCCGTTCGAAAAGCTGTACGAGGATGGGTATAACGGCGCGATGGTGTGGATGTTGAACATGCACACCTTGTTCCGTAACTTGCATGGCTGTGTAGCACCCGAATCGCGGGACATGCTGCCAGCCGCAGATTATGTATATGCCCTAGTGGCCGAAATGCGTGCGATTGTTGACATCGTCAAAGACCTTACTAAAGGGATCGGCGAAGTAATCTTTTACTTGCCGACGTACAAAGGGATGGGCAAAACCTTCCCTAAAGCAAACCTACGAGGGGTCAATACCGATCGTCAACGTGCGTTCCAGATCATCAATACGGCGGTTTTAAAGCCCTTTATTGACCATCCAGAACGACTCAAAGCTGATGCAGACTTGGAAGTGATTAAAACTGACATCGGACCACCACGCAGTAGCAAACCTGCGATGATCATCACCCACCATGCAGTGGATTTACTCTACTGCCCCAGCGATACCATTTTGTTGGAATCGCACACTGGGACGCAAAAGAAATGGGTGAAGTGGTATACCAAACTGATGAACGGGAACCAGATGACCCGGATCCCGTTTAATCGCTTAACCCTCCAGGTCTTTGGTGACAACACCGATTTCTCGCCCATGAAAAGCGCGGTGAAAGAGGTGTTGCTGTTATTGGCAGAAGAACGTCAGTGGGGACCACATACCACCGATGACCGCGTTGCTTGGTCAATTCGCCAGCTTCGTGATCCTTATGCCAAAGATGTCTTCCTGGAACTCCTAAAAGCGTAAAGAATAACGCGCAGGGGGTATTTATGTACACGGCTTATGCAGCTTGCAAAAGGACGAACCCATGAGTAATGAAAACGCAGCACCCGCAGCTCCAACCGCCGACGGTGCGCGTAAACGCAACATGCTGGATGACTACAAACTTCGGATTATTGGCGATGTTCAGCCCGGCGGCTCGAAGCGAGCTATGTTGGGTGTCATGAGCATTGCTAATCAGGTTCGTCTGCGTGCCTGGTCGGGGGTTCCTGACCACGATGGTCGCGATTGGCTACTGGAAGCCAAGATGGATGCGGCTACCGCTTATGCCCTGTTGGCCGATATGAAGAAGGCGGTCGCTGATCGCGACTTCGGTCGACGCGCTATCACCTGCAAAACAGGTCGCGACCCGATTGTTCTGGACACCACCGTCATTTACGGTCGTGATCAGGACAAGACACTGTTCATCGGTTTGCTGAATGCTGATAAGTCACGCCGGCTGCAGTTCGTAATGCGTCCGACTGAATACCACGACCTCGCCGGTTCGGATGGTCGTCAGCTTGATCCAGCTCTGGTGTCCGAATGGTTTACCACCGGTTGGATTATCCTGATGGAAAACCTGGTGGCCTCCGTTTTGGCAGTGAATTACACCGATCGCCTCCAGTCTGATCCAGATGCTGCGCCTAAGAGCACACCTCAGGAACAACCGTCTGGCGGTGGTGGTGGTTATCAGCGTCAAGGCGGTGGTAACTGGAACAACAACCGCCAGGGTGGTGGTGGCGGTGGTGGTAACTGGAAAGGCGGTGGTGGCGGATACCAACGCCAAGGTGGTGGCGGTGGTGGCTGGAAAGGTAACAACGGCGGTGGTGGTTGGAAAGGCGGCGGTGGTGGTGGTGGCTACCAGCAGCGCCAAGGTGGTGGCGGTGGTGGATACCAACGCCAGGGTGGGGGTTATCAGCAACAGTCCCAGCAATCAGGTGGCGACTGGAAAAGCAACCAGGCCAACAACTACCAGCCAGAACCAGCCGTCTTTGATGAGGACACCTCCTTTTAAGGGCGATGTCCAACGCTTTGCTATCTGGTGATACTTTGTAGCGCGCAGCCTGTTTGGGCTGCGCGTTATTCCCCCAACGTAACCCAATTTTTTTCGGACAGATATTACTACATGGCAGACGATTCCCAATGCGGCAATTGGGATAAGAATAACCATAACGACGCGGAGTTTCCATGGAGATTATCAATCTCGGTGCGTTACTGACACCCGGTGGTCCGCAAACGCGGATGCGGTTGGGGCAGTTAGCCATTCGTCACGGTGACGAAGAATTAATCTGGCTGGCCAGTAACTACGACCAACCAGCGTTTACTGAGCCAGAAAATCTCTTCTTCCACATCAACGATTACTGGTCTCTCTTACCAGCAACGCGTCAGCAAGAAATCTTCGACCTGTATAAAGAAGCGCATGAAACGCTGAATACGGTGCCGAATTTCTCACGAATGATGGTGAAGTTACAGAACATCGTGGAACGGTTGTACGTACTGCATCCCAAGAACGAACTGTCGTACTACCTGATCACTCGCAACAACGTGTGTTCACCATCTACATTGCCCGACCAGTACGGCACCAACCCAGAAGAACGGACTTACCTGCGCGGTCATTACCACGGTCTCACTGTCCTGGTGCTGGCATTGCGTGTCATGGTGCCGATCTGGGCGGAGTTTATTCGCGTGGTGCGTGCTGATGCCGTGGAGCGTAAAGAAATCCTGGCGATGCGGCTGATCGTGAATACCTGGCTGATGGGTACGGTGGATGATCAAGGCAACCACACTCCCGATCCGGATATGCATAAACTGCGTCGTATGGTGGATGCCATGGCCAGTAATGCTGAAACGCCGCTGGTGGCAGTAATCCACAGCGTAGGTTCAGAACAGTTCCCGGAATGGCTGTTTGCCATGACCGTGATTCGCCGAGTTGCCATCGGTGAACTCAGTCAGACCAACACCAACATCAACATTGTATCGACTGTTTACAAGACGATCAATGTGGCAGTGGATAAAGGCGGGAAAAACTTCGGTCGCGATGGGGACATTCGCGAAAAGAATCCGGATGGTGGTCGTGGTCGCAATGAAGAAGATAACACTTCCGTCATTGAAGGTTACAAACCTCGACAGGACATCAGTCCTGGCGACCTGATGGTCTTCAGTGTCTTTGCCGAAGACCTGCGTCGTTTGATTGACGCGGTGGATCCTACCGTACCCGAAGAGAAAGTCAGGATCTGTTACGACGCGTTGAACCAGGCGCGGATGACCGGTCAGTTGACGTACCATCAGCATCAGTTGATCATGACCAATTGGGTGCTGTCTGAACCACTACCGCCGAGCAGTGAACGGCATTTGGAAGCAACTGCAACGTTCAATGCCGTGGTGGCTGTACAAGCCATTCTCTGGCATTGGGGGTTTACTGGATTGGCGGCCATGATGTCCGTGTCATCCAGACCACGCAGTGATCAATACCTTGGCGAGGCTACGGAGTTTCGTTCGCGGACGACGAGCGAAAACCTTCGTAAGCTATCAGCCATCTACCCGTACTACCGGCCGTCTGGTAAGGGTAGTGAACGCAAACCGGGCGATAACTTCGGTACTGTTGCCATCGAGCAGTATAACCAACTGCTATCGTTGTCAGCATGGCTGTGTTTAGCCCCGCCAGAAATCCTCAAGGAAGCTAATTTGTTACTCAACGACGGTATGGTTGCTGTACCGCAAACGTTGCGCAACGACCTGGCTTCGTTGTTTATCCACCTGTACGAACGATCCTAAACCACCGAGGAAACGTTATGCTTAATTCACAGTTCCCCAGTAAGCTGGCTGTCAAACGTCTGATGATGATGCAGACGGGGACGTACAACGACATGATGCGTCGACCGTACCACTTGACAGGCGATACGTCGCTGATGAACCGCCTGCACGACGATACCCTGGGCGGTACTCAAATCGACCGCAGCCATGTTGCTGCTGTTGCCGGGTCGATGCTGCGTCCCGCAGCTCAGACCAATCAGCACGCCATAATCGATAATGGCTGGGGAACGTCGCGGTTTCTGTTCTTCATGTCAGTGATCGTTAACAACGGCCTGACTCAGAGCGAAGAATACATTCTGAGCGGTTACACTGATGCGTGCGACTGGAGCTCCGGCGGTGACTTACCACCAGAAATGAAGTTCTACGTTGACAACGTCATCACAGTGCGGCTGGCACAGACTTCGCTGGGGGCTCAGGCAATGCCGGTGAACGTCAGCCAAGTACTGCGCGGTAACTGGAACCAGCCAAACCAGACCTGGAATGCCCCAGTGCCTTCGATTGGTCAACCTGCGTCGCTGCCCAATGACTTCTCCATGCGTCCGTCAGATGTGGCTTCTCTTCATGCCACATCGGAACTGGTTCACCTGGGGTCCCATGGTGCGGCCGACATTCGTCACACCCCGTCCACCTTCTACGATGGTAACAAACTGTCCTCGATCGACAATAACATGCCATCGGCTTATTTGAGCAAGGCGTTGATTGCCGAGACGGCGCGGTCTGTTTCTGACCCGTACGAGATGCTTGCTGGTGAGGCGTTCCCGTCATCCAACCCCGGCATTGGTGTGGTTCGCGATGCAAACTGGTCAGCAAACCCGCTGCTGAACATTTTGTCCAAAAACACCATGCTGACTCAGGTGGGTGCAGGGTTCTTTAGCTGGCGTGAGCTGAAGATGCTCGACCCCAACGTGGTTTCTGACAGCATCACGATGGTGATTCCGTTGTCGCAGAATAACATACAGCGTGTTCACCGTCAGGGTCAAACTGAGTTCTGGACGTCTGCAACCAATGAAACGGTTGCGGCAACCATCCTGGCTCAGTCGGTACCGGCATTGATGGGACGACTACTGCTGACTCGTGTGGCGTTCAGTGTCACCAACTGCACTTTGGATGGACAACCTGCTTTCCAGTGGGTGCCAGGTGTGGGTGGTCAGGGCTTCTACGAAACGATGAACATGGCACCAGCACTTAACGTGTTCCAGATGCAGTTCATTCACGAGATCTTCAGCGCCATCACGCAGAATGGCCTGTATGCGGTTAACCTCACCGTGGATGCTCGCTTGACGGGTGATCTCTGGGTGTCTATCGCCATGAATGGTCAGCATCCGGTGGATTACGTTGCACCGCTGTATGCTGGCCAGTTGTTCTCACCGGTGATGACTTCAGATTACAACCATCTTCAAGGGATGGCCAATGACCTGATGGGTATCGCTTCGCAGATCGTTCAACCGGTCGGCATCGCTCAACAAAGCGGAGGGTTTTACTAATGGAATTGCTCGACTTCTATAAAGCCATCTTGGGACTGGCAGGTGTCGCACCTAACGCCGACGGTGTGGTGGTCGCCACTCTGGATGGCGATGAAGAACCCGTTACCGTTGGTGGGAAGAAACTCCGTCTTCCCACCCGCGAATTCCTCCGTAACCCGGATTGGGATAACTACATCGCATTCCATCCGATGTCAGAAAAGCCGCACCGCGGTGAATCGGAAGTACTGAAGCGACTGCGCTCGCTGATTATCTTTCGCATTAACCACACAGCCAGTCAGTTGTTGGAGTTCATGACGAAAGTGGCTGCTGACCATAGCTGCCACAAACGTCTGGGTGCTAAGGCATCGGAATTCCTGACACTGATGCCGAAGGCCAAGGAATCGACCATGGTGACCATGGGCAAGATCCTTGACCAACTGGGCGCCGATAACCACAAACTGATCGTGAACATGTACCTGAAGCGTCCTGGGATGCTGAAAGGTGTCAAGTATCACCGTCTCTGTGTGGTGAACTTCCCAGTCTTTGATGCCATGGATGACGAAGCCAAAACCATCTTCGGTGTTAAGTGTAACGTCGGTGACTACGGTGCGATTAAGGCGTTGTTCTATTACCTCTTTGGGGTGATCGACGGCGAACCTGAAACGCTCGAGGCGTACCACTACGGCACCAACAAGATGACGGCGCCGTACCTGGAGTGTCTGATGGGGTCAGCATTCAAGTTGGTTAAGCGGATGAATCACCACATTCGTCTGTTTGCCAACATGGATTCTGAAATCTCACTGTTGGAGTTCGACACCAACTGGGAATCGGAACTGGAAGACTTGACCGGTTATTCGAATATCCTGGAAGCGCTGGACTACAACACCGGCCAAGTAACCGAGGAAGAAAAGGCGCAACCAGCAGCTACACCACGGCAACGGCAACTGGGCCGAATGGCAGCAGACAAGGTGGAATTGGCACGGCCTGTACAACCCTCTGCTCCAGCGCCGGAGCGTCCGATGCATGTCGTACCGCAAGTGGATGTACAGGAAGAGTGGGACAGACTCCAGCAGGAACAGGTGGCTCCACCTAGTCCGACTGGTGTTCAGCCGTATCGTCCTGGTGCGCTGAATATGGCACCACCGGTAGTGGCATCACCGTATCCGCAGCCGATGTTGAATTACCAGCAACCTGTCCAACAGGACCCGCGTGCTGGTTGGTTTGGCATTCCTGCTAATACGCCAGCCGCTCCTGTCGCACCTTACGGTGCACCGCAGGTGATGGGATATCCTCAGGTGCAAGCACCCCAAGGTTATCCTGGCGGTTATCCGCAAGCGCCGTTGTATCCGCAACAACCATTGTACCCTCAGCCTGCCGGTTATCCACAACAGCCTCAGGTAATGCGGGGTCCGGATGGTCGTGCAATTCCTGCTGGATACCCTGGTCAGGGTGTGCCTATTCCGATTTATAACCGGTAACGGCATAGTGGGAGGGCCTTCTGGCCCTCCCTTCTTTTTTCACACAATCGACTAGAGGAACGTCTAAAGTTACAGGACTACACGTTATATGTAGACATGTACCGCCGGCGTAAATCTTCCAGGTCGGTTGTGTTCGGGACCATGAGCTCTGTGACTGTGCCATCAAAGTCATAGTTCGAATACATCCCGTTAACTCGCATAATCGCCCAATGCTGGTCAGGCAGAATATTTGATGCATTCAGAAACCCTGATAGGTCGTACTGATGCTTGACCAGATCTGTTTTTGGCACTGTCAGGATTCTACCCTGGCTGCGTTGAATCAACCAGGGAATGTGGTCTTCGATCACCTTGCGAAAGCCGGGATCGTAGTACATGGTATTTCCGCTGGACCGCAGCGAGGATTGAATTTTGAACATAAATCCCTCGAACTCTTAGAACTATATCATTAAAAGGCTAGAAGAACAACAAGGAGTCGCAGGTATGTTGAATCACGAAGACCTCGATCTAACTCATGTGGAGTTAGAACTACCACCCCACATGCGCAAGAACGAACTTCATCCGCGGCTACTCGGCACCGCTGTCGGCCTCAATCCGTTTGTTTCAACCATTTCGCCGTCACGCCTGCAGATGTTTACATCCCACCTGGGTCAGATGCCGGTTATTGAAGGTGCAACTGTTCGCTTGATTCAATCGGGCGCTGAACGCGAATACGGCAAGTATGTGTTCAATCGCAAGATCGAACGTGAAAGTCGTGTCATTGAATACATTCCTCGGTTTCGTGGTGGTATTACCGAATTTGCAGTGAACTACAACCCGTGTACCACACTGGTACTGGGAACCTCTGACGAAGACGGAAATGTTTTGTACGATTTGCTGGAACTTGATGACCACCACATCATGCACCAGAGTTACGGCTACCGGTTCAAAAACACTCCAGCTTATCAGATGATTGCACCGGACATGGTGTTTCCTGACAACACCATCCTGAAGCAGTCTCCCAACGTGACTGAACACGGTGACTGGACCTACGGCACTGAAACCAACGTAGCGTTTATGTCGGTTCCGGCAATTATCGAAGACGGTATTCGTGCCTCCGAGTCCTTCTGCAAGAAGGCTTCTTTCACCGCTATCAAGAAAGCCGTTGCGCAATGCGGCGGTCGGTTTGTGCCGCTAAACCTCTATGGTGATGATCGTCATTATAAACCATTCCCGGATGTCGGCGAACCTATTGCCGATCACGGCATGATCATGGCACTGCGTCGTTTTGATCCGATGATGGCGCCGGTGAACATGACACCAAAGGCATTACGCAGGATTGATTATGCCTTTGACCGACCTATTCGTGGTAAGGCTGGTGCGATCATTACGGATGTCGATGTCTGGTTCGGTGGTCAACATCGGAACATGAACGATCGGCTTCCTGTGGGGATGGAATCGCAGTTTGAAAAGTACAACGAACAACATCGTCAGTACTTTGACCGCTTGGTGGGGTGTTACTACCGCTTGAAGAAGATGTGCGGTGGTATGGAACCACCACTCAGTCCTCGCTTCCAGCGGAAACTGGTCGAAGCATATGCGCGATTGGGGAAAGTGCCTAATGGCCACAAACTCCAATTCACGTACAAACAAACCCCTGTCGACGACTGGCGAATCGAGTTCACTTACCAATACACCCTGGTACCTACCATCGGTTTTAAGGTAACGGACACGCATGGCGGCAAGGGTGTAATCGTCGAAGTCCTCAAGGATGAAGACATGCCGGTGGATCAGTGGGGTCGTCGTGCCGATCTGGTACTCGATGGCGACTCGACGATCAAGCGCATGAACATGGGACGCCTCTACGAGCATTGGACCAATGCGTTGTCGTGGCATGTGCGTCAGACCGTACTCGCACTGCTCGATAGCGGCAATCTCCAAGGTGCATGGCGGTACATTTGCAACTATTACAAGGCAGGGTATCCGGAACACTGGACCATGATGACCGAATATCTGGAACAGGAACGCCAGAAGGGTCGCTACGATGAAGCGGTGCAGTACCATTTGGATTGCATCCGCAAAAGCGAGATCGTTCGATTCCTGCCGCCTAATAGTTCGGTTGCTGGTGCCGAGCAGATCCGCCGGCTCAAGGCCGTTGGGTTCAGACCGCCGAAATCTCCGGTGGCGTACCGAGGTAATAGCGGCAAGATGATCAAGACCATTCGCAAGGTCCTGATTGGCAGCATGTACATCATCGTGCTGGAGAAAACTGGCGATGATTGGTCGTCGGTATCATCACCCAGGTTGCAGCACTTCGGTATTCCTGCCAAGCTGAGCCGACTGGATAAACAGTCGACACCAGGGCATGAGTCGCCGGTGCGGTTCTTGGGTGAAGATGAGGCTCGGTTGTTGGCAGCGGCATGCGGTGGTGACACTGTAGCAGAGTTGCTCGACATGACCAATGCGCCACAAGTGCACAAACATGTGGTTCGGAATATCCTGACAGCAGGTACGCCAACCAATATCATGAAAGTGCGCGATATGCAGCAGGCGCCTCACGGCAATAACCGTGCGCTCGGGTTTGTCAAACACCTGGTGCGCTGCGGCGGCGCCCGCTACATATTCCCAGAAGAAGGAGGAAAATGATGGTAAGCTTTACATCAAGAGAACTGATGGCATACTCGGAAGACCAGATTCACGCGTTGCCGGACGGTCCGCTTACCATTGTTTTCGATGACGCTACCGAGCTGTTCACCACAGCTCGGGCCACCATCCTGAGCTGGTACTTCTGGGAATTCTTCCGGATCGATCAAGGTGTACCGATGAAGGACAAGCACCATGTCGGTAACAAGGACTTCACCCAGTCCTTGCAGCTGAAGTTGCTTGGTGAGTGCATGACAGAAGTGATTTTGTACCGCAAGCGCCGCGGCGAACCCACGGTGCTCCCAGTCAGTGAATACTGGCGAGTCGGTTATGAAGTCATCAATCGAATCTACAACTTCGTGGCGAATAACCTCGAGGATTACGTGGTAACGATTGACGCTGACGATGTGCTTGAAGTCCTCGACCACCCAACCGTGATGCGGTTTAATAAGGAAGTTAAACCGTATTACGAATCCATCAAGACGGCGCAAGACGGAATCCTGAAGGTTCTCAAAGACCAGACGGAGTTAGACGGCAATCGCATTGCCGAGGCCGTGCGCTGTGCGCTGGTGTCTGACGGTCAGGTTGCCCAATGTTTCGGTCCAATTGGTTTGCGGACCGCCGTAGATTCAACGGTGTTCCCGATCCCTGTAACCACGAACTTCTCAGAAGGTCTGGTGTCGTTGTATGACAGCATGGTGGAATCGCGGTCAGCGTCTAAAGCGTTGATGTTCACCAAGACGCCTCTTCAGAAGGTTCAGTACTACAACCGTGAAATCCAGCTGGAAGCTGGTGTCGTCATGAACCTTCATCACGACACGGATTGCGGTAGTAAGGTCACGGTGCCGTATTTCATCAAGACCGCGAAGGTTCTGGATGAACTGCAAGGTAAGTACTACGTCAAAGACGATGGTACTCTGGCGGTCATTACGGCCAAGGACGTGAAAGATAAAACCATGATCGGTACCACGGTACAGCTTCGGTCAATCCGTGGCTGTATGCACCCAGATGAACAAGGGGTGTGTTCCACCTGTTACGGTGAGATCGCACTCAGTGTTCCTGAAGGTGCTAACGTGGGGCATACCTCCTGCGTGGAGCTTAACAAGAACGTTACCCAAATCACGTTGTCCACCAAACACCTTGACAGCGGTGTGAAAGTGGAAGACTTTATCATCCAACCTGCTGACGAGCCGTATTTGTCAGTGGCCGATGAGGATGGTCGGTTGCGTTTGCGTAAGAAGCTCAAAGAACGTCAAGCCAAGCTGAAGTTCCATGTTCTTGAAGCCCCGAATCTGGCACAGTTGGAAGCTGCGTCCGATTTGTCGATGGTGAGCAGTGAAACCATTGCCAGCATGAGTGAGGTGCGTATCCGTACGGAGCGCCCTTCTGGTGGCTACCTGGAATTTCCGGTCACGGTATCGATGGGGTCGCGCAAGGCGTCCTTTACCTTTGAATTCATGGCCTACATGAAAGAAAAGGGGGTATTGCTGGCAGACAGCGGTATGTATATGGTAGATCTGGCTGATTGGGACTTCAGTCTGCCGGTATTCCGTCTACCATTGAAACATCGCAGTATGCTGGAGTTTAAGACCGAGGTTGAGCAGTTCATCAAGGCAGCCCACACCAAAACAGCAACGTCACCGTTGCGTCGTTGCGGTAAGCCAACAGATCCTGCTGACTTCGGTAGCGTATTGGCGCAGTTCCATGACATTGTGGGAACGAAGCTGAGTGTTAACGTCGTTCACCTGGAAGTCTTGCTCTATTCGACGATGATTCGTTCGAAAGCGAACAACGATTACCGGTTACCGAAACCGTGGCACAAGGCAGAGTTTGCACCGTACACGGAATTGATGCGGATGCGATCGTTGGCTCCAGCGATGGCCTACCAAGCACAAGTGGAAACCATCCATTCGATCAGCAGTTATCTGGACATCCAGCGTCCTGCTTCGCCGATGGATCCGATCTTAAAGGGGTGATAAGCAATGACATGTAGAGGTCGTGTTGACGTCTACAGCCATGGCTTTCGAGTCTCTGGGTACCGCTACGAACTCATTCCACGTCTGGCACGGTTCGCTGAATCGTTTACCAAGATGGAGTTCGAGCGGTTACCTGGAGGTCGTGTTGAAAAACGGCCTGGCGACTTTTTTGGCGGAGTTTCGGATGGCCAGACCGAATACTGGTTTCATCGAAACGTCCTGCCAGAATTCAAACGGTACATGACCGACTGTGGGTACAGCGATCATGCTCTAATCTACGCCTTTCACGATGTGCCTAAAGGCGAGGCCTCGTCGCTTGTGATGCGTGAGCATTTCAAGCCACTTGATTATCAGGTACCCATCGTTGATTTCTTGGTCGAACCTGGTAAGTCCATCCGTGTGGCTACCATGCAAACAGGCAAAGGAAAGACAAAGACATCGTTGTTTGCTGCCGCAAAGATTGGTGAAAAGTTTGCAGTGGTCGTACCGGCGATGTATGCCGACATGTGGTATACCGAACTGGAAACGGTTTTTCACCACAAGCGTGGTGACATCCTGCTGATCAAAGGTCTTAAAGCCTTGAAGGCAGCCTTGCTGACCAAAGCCAGCGGTGAAAACCATGCATCGGCGTATGTCATTACGTCGACAACGATCATGTTGCTGATTAAGGCCTACGAGTCCAATCCCAAGTTTGCAGAAGAGACTGTCTGCCGTCCCGAGGAGCTCTACGCACTCTTAGGTCTCGGGTATCGAGTCATCGATGAAGTGCACAAAAACAGTGCACTGAACTTCAAGATGGATTGCTACACGAACATCACAAAGGCGGTGTATTTATCGGCCACCCTCGATGCCAATGAAGCGTTCTTACGTCGGATGCGGCAGATTGCTTATCCGATGAACGACCGTTACGATGGTTTGGAGTACGATCGATACATCAATGTGGTGGGTCTGGCGTACCATGCTGACGAGCCTCGGAAGATCCGCTGTAAAGGATACAAGGGGGCTTACAGCCATGTGGTATTCGAACAGTGGCTGATGAAGAACAAACGCAGCCTCGAGAAGTACATGACCTTCTTGGATGAAATCGTACTGCGAAAGTACATCCAAGTCAGGGAACCTGGGCAGCGCTGTTTGGTCTTTGCGTCTTCTGTCGACTTCTGTACGTTGTACATGAAGCGCCTGCGTGCTAAGTACCCACAACTCAAAATTGGACGCTACACGCAAGAAGATGTCTACGACGACATGCTTACCAATGACATCACGGTGTCAACGGTTTTGTCTGCCGGTACAGGTGTGGATATTCCTGGGTTACGGATTGCCATCATGTCCAATTCGATGGATTCACCTTCTGCCAATGAGCAGGTCAAAGGTCGTCTCCGTCGGTTGAAAGATTGGCCGGATGTTAACCCGGAGTTCTACTACATCTTCTGCAGCGACATCCCTAAACACGTAGACTATCACAACCGAAAGATGGACTACTTCAAAGGGAAATGTTTGAGTCACCTGGTGTATAATTCCGGGTACTCTATTTAACCCATAAACGGCGGATGGGATTCCCATCCGCCTTATGCCGCAATAAGGAACACTATGTTGACATTTTTTAGCTGGCTTGCGTCTTTCTTTAATACCCGACCGGTTGAAGAACCCGACTACACGGATGTGATCTACCGTTACCGAGAAGCGATTATTGCCGATGCCGGTTTTCTCGATCGCTATAACCACGAGGTACTTAACAGCCGCGTTTTGAAAACCTTCGCGGAAGTCGCCGTGCTACCGACCAGTCAATCGCTCGTGCACTGGTACAAGACGATGGAACACCTCAATAACCGTCTACTGGAACTACCGCTGCCGGATGATGTCAAGGGTGCGATTAATCGCATTATCACCAACTGCTCTACCTATTTCGGGGAGTACGTTTAGTAAACAAGGAGAATGGAGATGGTCGTTGTAATTAAGTTGTTGGTGGTAGGATTGATCGTTGCCATACTAGCGTACACCTACTACATCTACCAGTCGATTCGTATCTCGACGTTGTATGGTAAGCAGTTCGACCTGTACCACAATACAGCCAAAGCGTCGGTGGCATACCTGGAAGCGTTCTACGAAAAAAGTCTGGTGCCACACCTGGGTGAGTTCATTGAGTTGGCATCACAGCCCAGTCGAGTGTTTCTCGAGAAGTGGGCTGTGGAGCTCTCTGACGTCGCTTCAGCACTCGAGGCTGTGGAGCTACCATACACGGTGAAAGATGCCGTGAAGATGGTGCTGCTGGCGCGAGACGAGGCCTTTGGTCCGTACCTGGAACAGATCGCCTGATACATTAACCTGTTTACTTTCCCGGAGCTAAAAATGGACTCAGTAACAGCAATGATGATTTCCCTCGCAATCGCAGGTGTACTCTGCGGCATCCTCGTAGGTGTGGGTTTGTTTAAGTGGAAGGAACATCAGAAACAAGCCAAATATTCGGCCGATTGGGTTGATGTCTTCCTGACCGATGTGCGTGAGCGTATCGTCAATTACATGCTGAAGCACACAACCGCCCATAATCAGGCTGAGGGTTTTCGCAATCTGATCGCTACGTTGAAATATCCGCAGGATTTTCGATTGGTGAAGAAGTGGTACGAGTACACAAGCGGTCTTTTGCTGACACTCGCTAAGAGTGAAGAGGTGTCCGGACCCTTTAAGGCGTACCTCGAATACGTGGCAGATGTGCTCTGTGAAATTGCAGTGAATGCGCACCTGGACGAAGCTAACAAGAAGAAGTAACAGCCAGTAGAGGTCGGGTAATCCCGACCTCTTTTTTTGCCCCTAAATCCAATTCCAACAGATTTCAAACCTATATTCCTCAGGTGAACGGAGAGTTCAAATGCTGGACCCATTTGACTTTCTTAACATAAACCGCCATAGGTCTTCTGGGTAACCACCACTCAGGGACGAGGAGAGGAGGTATGGCACCAATAATTTCTTTTCGCACCAAGGTCAATAATGGTGCGAAGTCGATCGCTCGGGTCGTCTTTGAGACGCCAGGGGTCGATTTATTGACCAAAAAAATCTTGTGCGACCGTCTTCATGCGGTCGCACGCGGTGCTGTACATGAGTCAGATTTCATGTACGACCATCGCATGGTTAGACGGCAGGAGTCCCGGTACTATCGCTCAGCAGAGGCGATGGTGTTGGAACTTCTGCACAAGGTAAAGGCACACGACCGTGACGCGGGTCGTGTGCTGGAGTTAGCATTAGATCGTTGGTCCTGGGCGCGGGACCAAAGGAGTGCAGCATGAGCTCAACGCTCACATGGGGTTCTTTCGAACCCCAGGCCGTCGCTTCCGCTCCGGCGGAAGCCAAAGCACGGCTAGACGCCGTGCTGACCCGAGCCGCCGGGCTCGGAGTCACTCGGGACCAGCTGTCAAGCTGGTCCAAGGAAACTGGCCACCTTTTCCGGAAGGTGGCCAATGGCGACCAGCAGGCGGCATTCCTGCTTGCTGGCAAGCTCTCCTTCATTGAGGCCAAAGTGGCCGAACTGGAGGAGAAAATCCGGGTTGCACGAGCAGCAGCCCGGAAGGCTGAGCGGGAAGAGGTCACCGCTCAAGGTCTGGCTGCCGGCGCGGTCAGCGGCCTGATCGGCCTTGTCATCCGCCTCCTGTAATGGGAGGCGGCATAAAAGAGGAGGGTGTTACCCCTCCTCTTTTTTTTCGTCTAACGCATGTGCGGTGCCCGTGACGTATAGAAGTACACGTCAATCGGTAACGGGTCAAGGTGTTGATACACCAGTGGTCCGACTTCAGACAACGACAACTGACCTTTACCACACCCAAGACCAGGTACGGCTAATGATCGGATGTCATGCTGCATGTACGTGGCAGCTAGCTTCGCCAGATTGGCATCAATCCATTCTAGCTGACTAGCGCGCCAAAATTCATCTTTGGTTGGAAAACACAACACACGGTTTAACAGTAACAGACTATTGACTTTAAACTGCCCGCTCTGGCAATATTCCTTGTACACATCTAACAAACCCGGAAAGCGCTGACTAAAGGCCAACGCCAATCCGTTCCCCATTACGCCTTTCGTGTTGACAGGACAGACCAAAGTCTGCGCTGGACTACGGAAGATATCACCAGGTCCTTCGTAGACAATCATGGGGTTCTTGTCTCCTTTCCACCTTTTACGGTTTACCTCTTTCAAGGGCCTTGAGCTTGTCGACCTGACTCCCCACCGCTTGGCCATCGGCCTCAGTGCGTTTGGTTGCCAGGTCGAGCAAGTACTCACAAAGGTAAGGCGGTAAACGCATGAATTCAATGAAGGAGATATGGAAATACTCTCCTACCTTTGACTTCATGAAGTGTCTGGAAAACGTGTACAATGGATCTTCAGTATGGATGACCTTGGGTCTCACCAGCACAGGGTTTAGGGGATTGTTTACGTCAATCCCCTCATTTAGCCCGTAAGCGCGATGATACGCCACATCCAGTACCAATCTCGCCATCACTGGATCCAAGGGCCCTGGAACGCCGTTTAGTACGTCCAGGACCGCTTCAGGTTGAGTGATGACCCTACCGGCATTATCGATGTTAAACCGAGCACTGGTTAGATGTTGCTCGATCTGACTGCCGTCAATACTCGCAGGCGGGCGAGGGTGAAAAAAGCCTGAGCCATGTCTACCGGTACCAGGTGTTGGAAACGACCTTCGTCAGTAGGTTGACGGCTCCCGCACGACGGACAAACGAAATTCGGAATCGCTGTGACTGCCGCTGTGACTTGGTTGATAAAACTGATCACATGCGTGTAGTACGCTTTACTGAATTCCGGATCATCCGTCAGACGTTCGATGTTCTTGACCAGAACGTCACGGTTTTCGATCCAGTCGCCCTCGTCACCATTAGGATCAAGGAAGACGATACGCTTCACCCAGTGAGAATACTGGCGCAGTGCGGCCAGTTCTGCTTGCTGGGTAATGTACTCACCTCGTTGCTCCAATGCAACGCCGCGACCGAAGAGTGACTCGTAAGCCTTCTCCAGCTCAGCCACCCAGCTGTAGCCGGCGGTTTCATAGTCGGCGATAGAGGGTACCTGGAACTCGATCTTCAATGTGTCATTGTAGACGAAAGAGTCCAGACCACGGGTGTTGAATTCAAGCTGGTATGCTTCCAGGCTTTCGGCCTTCGACACCTTTTGTGTTGGTGACAGCATTGCTTTACGTTGATTGTCCGTAAAGGCAGAACTGTCTACATAGAGCAGATCAGGGATGTTGACCTTACCACGAGCCACGTAACTACACTTGCCTGGCTTGGCTGTACATGCCTGAGCGTAGTAGTGTCCTTGGGGGTGGTTAGCGCTAGCCATCGCCCAAACTAACAGCGGGATGTCGGTGATCTTGATCAGTGCTTTCAGATCAGCTTTATCACCGGATGGTGCAGTGGTAGCCTCGATGTGATCGAGTACAAAATCCACCACCGTCATCTTGAGGTAGACATCGCTTTGCGAGAACACACGACCACGAGTCTGGCGACCAAACGCTGCTTTGAGCGAACTGACTTTGGCTTCCATGTTCATCAGGTCGATGTTCTGGGAAGGGCGCAGGGTCACCCAAATGCCACTGTGCCAGAGAGGTGCGGTGACGGGTTTACCGATGTTCTGACTGGCTGCCAAGCGAGCGACCGCCATCAGCCCGGAGATCTCCTGACCACCGGCCGACTTAGGCGAATAGCGACCGATGTTGATCTTTCGACCATCGTGCATTTGCCCATGATCCCAGATGGAATCGGTGCGATCGAGTGCTTCTGCCAGGTCGTCATTGCGATAAGCGAGCTCTTCGCCCAACACCAAGCTGACGCCCCAATCCGATGTGAACAACCGCTCCATTTCCTTTTCAGGAAGCGGGTTGATGGTTGACATCACATCTTGCTTGTAGGTGATCGAATCGGTACCTGGCAGAATGATGTGCGGTTCTTCTGCAGAAAGGGCACCGTCTGCCATCGGGTGGAGTGGCGACTTCCCGCTAACCTTACCCTGGCGTGGTTTGGCCGGCTGGATGATATCGCCCTGCTCGTCCGTTTCGTTTTTTGCTGCTTTATCGGCAGCTTCCGATTCCTGAGCAGCAGTCGGTTCGGCTTGATCTTCCACGTGAGGTGGTTTCGGCAGATCGTTTTCGTCAATGGTGGCCATTAAGCACTTCCTTCTACAGTCGACGGGGTGGCCGCAGCGGGGCGGCAGTGATTGAGGATTTCGGTGATAGTGGGGATAACCACCATGGCCCAGCGTTCATTCCAATTGCTGTACTGCATGGCCAGTTCCAGTGCGGTGGCCAGATCGTCGTCATCGCTAAAATCGCCGGACTTCGATGCCAGCAGCGTGTCCATCTGGTCGATCTCCGCGCTGTAGAGATCGACGTCTTTCTTAAATAGATTGGCTAGCTCGGTCAGGCGCTCCCGATCGTACGGTTCGCCGCTCTCCATCTTCTGGCGGATGGCGCGACCTACACTCGGGACGACCGACAGCAGGTTGCGTGATTCTTGTTGGATGGCGCGCGCCTGGTCCCATGCACCCATTTTGTTGGAGGTCTTGGGGACGTATTTACGGCGCGGCTTTGCGTTTTCAGGCATGTGAACTCCAGCTGTAGTAAATGAGTGACTGCTTAACTTTATGACCTTGGATCTGCACCAACAGAGTACTTACTCATATGGGGATGCATTCCAGTATTTTTTAACAAAGGATAACGACATGCTTCAGGATCTTAACCTGTATCTGAGTCTTGTTACTTCAGATGAACGTCGCGCCGTGGTAGTTGAAATGTATCGCACCTTGGCGGCTATCCTGGGCGAAGATATTTACATGTCAGTCGATCAGATGATCAATGACGACGGTGAGCCTACGGCCATTGCTCGTGAATTGGACGAATACGCGCTCGGTCTTTTGACGCGCGCCACAGCCGCCGCCGGTATTCAGCTTGATATCGATCAGCTTGATGCACAAGATCTGGGTATTTATACCCTGATGCTTCAGACGTTGTACTCCATCGAGAATCACGAAGACCTGGCTGAATTCCCGCTTCTGATCGATGGTGCTGCAGATACTGTATCTGCGCTTGTAGCAATTCTGGAGCGCATTACTCCTGAATTGGAAAGCCGGTTAGATTGGATCGACCAGGTCAGCCCTGCTCTACTGCGTCGTATTTGCACAGTGGCGCGTAGCCTTGAAACCAAAGCCACTTCGAAACTACCTGCGGATTACCGCGAACGTATCAAGACGTTCGTTGATAAACATGGCGCTTCGCCGGTTGTTGCTCGACTGTTGGACGAAGGTGTCAACCTCACGCACTACCCGCTGTATTCCACTGGGTTGTTGGTGGCGAATCTTGATCCGGCGGATGCCGAATTCCCCCGAGCTTTGGCTGAAACATGGTTGCGATCGCTGACACCAAACATCGCAGAACTGCGTAGCCAGGTCGGTAATATTCTTCAACCTTACGATATTGACCCGGCGACCTTGATTAAGGTCGAAGCTGCCGTATCTCAGTATCTGGAGTAAACCATGAACCGCATTGAATACTTTCTTGCGGCACTTAGAGCTGAGGCATGGCGTTATCGCAGCTGGCTGCTCTGTGCGTTTACGGAAGTGGACTTTAGTAAGATCGATCCCAACAAAGAACTTTATCCGTATCGACTTCACGCCTTTGAAGGGGTGTACCACTATTACGATGCAGAGGCGTCCAAGTGGGTTGGTCTTGAAGAAGGAGTATTGAAGGGGTCTGGACTTTACCCAATCCACGAAACCTTCGTTATCAAACCAGGTGACTTAGCGAACGTTGTTGAAGAACAAACCACGACTTTTGCTAACGCGTTCTTCAATGCAACTGCCTTGTGTTTCCCTTTTGGTAACACGATTCCTTACTACAATAAAGAAGCGTCACCCGAAGCCATCGAAGGGCTATTCATTGATCTCATCGTGGATACTCCCGCTGATGGTGAACCGGTTCCTCCTGGTAAGGTTACAGTAACCCAGGTCTACCAGCATCAAGACGTGATGTTCAACATCATCGGCAACATGTCTTCGATCGCAGTGGCATCCAGCACACGCCGTATGTTGGTACCGAGCAAAGCCATTCTCGCTTTGCGTGACCGCCTGCTCGAAGAGCATAAGCACGAACTTGATAACCTGACCGTTGTCGCCGGGATTATCAAACAGCTGGTCGACGCCCTTAAAGAAGATTTCAAGAACGATCCGGGCGCGTCGTTCATGATCAAGAACAAGCAGTTCGATACCATCTTGCTACGTAACCAAGTGATCTTTGGTGTGGAGATGTCATTCCACGATGATGGCACCTTTGCCCTCATTACCAAGTCGCTGGCCGAAGGGTGGGATTTCAACCGCTTCTCCGAAATGAACAACTCCGCTCGTCTGGGGTCGTTTAACCGCGGTGCCAATACTGCGCTCGGTGGCGAAGGGGTGAAACTGTTTTATCGTCGTTATCAGAACACACGTCTGATTGTCGGCGATTGCAAGACCACGGTTTACATTCCGCGTCGAATCACCAAGCAAACGGTCAAGCGGTTTTACAATAACTTCGCAATGATCGATGGTGCGTTGGTGAAGATCATGCCAGAGAATGCGAAGGATTTGATCGACAAAACCGTCCTGATGCGCGACCCTGCGACCTGCAAGATCGGTAACGGCGACATTTGTTCCACGTGTTTTGGTGAATCTTTTATCAACACGCCGAATGCCATTGCCAACGTGGCCGCAGAAGCCCCATCTCAGTTCATGTACATCTTCATGAAAAAGATGCACGGTACGGCACTAAAGATCACTAAACTTAACCTCGCGACCTGTATTTCTTAACAGTGCGGTCGATAAATTATGACGAGCACTGCTCACTGATCATCCAACTCTCGCAGGAGACTGTTTCATGTCAAAGAAACCCAAGACTGTCGTTGCTCCAGCACCGCTGAATCCGGAGCAGCAAGTCACCCCTCAGGTGGTGGTTGAAGCTGCACCTGTGCCTGAAATGCCGGTTAGCCAAGTGGCTGCAATGTCCGCTCCTGTGGAGCCGGAGATCAAAGAAGTGGTGGAAGAAGCAGTTCCTTCTACCATTCCTGCTGTTGATATCGGCACCACCGTCGTAGTGGAAGACCAGCGCTCAGCAGCATTCCGCAGCATCGAAGCTCGCCTGAACGGTTATGCAACCGCCATGGCTCCCAATGCGCCGATGGACAAACATACCGGCTGTAACCATCAGCTCGAACTGCGCAGCATCCTGCTGTCGGTCTTTAAGCTGCCGATCGTCGAATTCCAGGACGCCATGTCGCTCGTGCTCGACACCTTCCGCCGTCACGCTGGTGGTGCTTTTCAGTCCGCCTACGTGTTCCGGTTCTTTGATGAACTCCATCTGACCAACGCCGAACTCGACACCTTCAGCGGCCTGTTGCGTCTTTACATCCTGGCTTGCAACCCGGCAACTCGCCAGTCTGTGGCTCAGCGTGTGGACTTCAACAAACTGGCTGCTGGCCTTGGTGACACCGACGGGCAGTTGCTGTTGGCGTACTTCAAACGCCCTTAAGCTTCGATAACCTTTTAAAGGAGTGGCATTTGCCACTCCTTTATTTCTGCATAGATGGAGTAAAAATGGACAGCAATACAACCCTCTCCCAAGAAGGTATTGGCGATGTCTTCGCCAAGATCGGTAAATGGTTTAAACGTACCTTTTCATTGACCGGTACTCGCATCGAAAAAGCTACCATCAAACGTAACGAAGTCCTTGAACTGATCCGCGAACTCGGTCCCCAGGGCAACGATTACGTCACGTTGCTGCATGGTGGTATTTTCACCAATCAGCGCACGATGGATGCAATCACTCGTACGCTACTCAAGAAGCCGGTGCTGACCACCACATTCACCGATGATGTCTTGAAGTGGTATCGCCAGTTCTGTAACGCCGCCCGCGCCCGCGATTACGTAGCTACCGCACCGATCATGCTTGACCTGTATACCGGCGGTAAATTTTATCACGAGCTCGTACGCATCTGCCGGTTCTTTATCGACAGTGGCCACCTGGTCCCTTACCTGGAAGTAGCTCGGGTTGTTCGCCGTATTAACGATCTGCGCCAGCAGCAAAGCGTGATCCGCGCTGGGCTGGAGATGGAGAATCTTCGGAAGCTCGTCAAACGCCTTCCGCATATTGACGTCAACCTCTACAGCCACATGGCACCGTGGTACGAAAGTATCCCGATGCACGATAAGGTGAACTCGCCGGCATGTATGGAAAACATTGTTCTGGCAGGCGCTTATAACGAATGTTTGAACGTTTTCGATCACGTCCACAATAGTGGCGTGTACGATTCCATCGAAGAAATTCTCGATTGCTGGAACGTACAACGCAGACCTGTAGAAGGCGACGACCTCGGTAACAAGGCACTGGAAGTTTATTACGACCACCTCGATAGCGAAATGAGGGCGTTGGCCAGCCAGTGTCTCGGTCCGATTCGCGATGTGTATAACGCTATCCAGCTCCTGCTTGACGCCGGCCATAACGGTTGGCTCTTGCATCGTCGGCTGATCGAAGCACACCAGGACTACGTAGAAGCCCTGTACGCCGAACTCAAGAACATCACCCTGCCGCAGAACACCTCCTTGGAATCACACGAGTTCAAGGATCTGCCGGCTAACTTGATGCCGATTGAATAACGTCATAGCACCCTCTTGTACTGCATTTACAGTGCAGTACAAGAGGGCTACGCTTTATGCCGCTTGGTTAATAGTGCGGCTGTCTTCAAAGTCTAAATAGAGGGTATGGAGATCGGGCAATTTGTAAATTTCTCGACAGATCTCCACAGCGTTGTTAGGTCCGCCTGTGAAGTTAATACCACAACGCCGACGAGCTTCATCCGTTACGCCAGCAATTTGAGACAGTTCTCGGAATGTGGTCTCATGGCTGATGTTGTTGATGTCCTCTCCGTTGGGGTATGCGGCTGCTACGTCGATCCTATTGTCCAGTGTATGCGCTAAATACACTCGGTACGCTCAGGTACCCGCTTATGCTATTCGCATAAGAGCAGACTATGTCATCCACCTGTATTAGAGGTGGCCCACCATTTCGGGGACGCTGTCCCCTACTCTACTCGCTTCAGTGAGATATCACTGGCTTTCGATAGTCGTTGAACGTTCTTCCCAGAAGGAAGCTTCGCTGCAAGTTACCTGGCCTGCCGAGGCCTTTACGGCTTTCTTGCAATTAGATGGGTTATTCGACCAAGATTACTCCTGGAAGGGACTATGTTGTTAATCCGCTACATGGAGGTAGATGCATGTGTTTAAATCCGGAAATTCTTCGATGCATGCCACACCGTGCTGAACAATCATGTGCGCAGGTAAGGTGACGATCCACCCGCTGACGTCTACGGTTAGCTTATCGAGCTCGGTCTCCATCTTATCAGACGTAGCCGCAATAACGTGCCCGTTCTCCAATGCAAAGAAGTGCAAGTCATTACAGGTCCGTCGTGGTTGACTGGAGAAGGTGTGGTAGTCACTGCAACCATTTAGCACCGAAATGGTGCTCGACAGATCTTTAGTCTTCTCGTCCAACATCTCCACTGAAATACAGTCAAAGATGTTGTAGATCAGATACTCGATCTTGTAGTACTGTTGCATGAACGTGTGCCATGCCAAACCATCCAACCCTTCGGCTTCTTTAAAGTCCAGCTTACGGATGCCGAGTTCTTTAGTCAGTACGGCATTCAATGAATAGCTGGAGTCTTTACCACCGGCCATACGAATCCGGTAATAAGCACACATGGCATCGATGACATAGAAACTGGCCGGACAGATCACGGTATGCCACTGTTCTGCCGGATCGTAAGGCTTATGCTTACCACTTGCCGTCGTCAGCGCCTTCTGACCTTGCTTGTACTGGAAGTACCGATAATGTGCCGGGACTGACGGATCAGAAAAGTAGTACGCTGGATCAAAGCGCTCGTATTCCAACGCATCAATCATTTTTGGAATATCGTAGTCCATATTCCAAAAGGCTAGAAAATCTGGTTTCCATTCATGTGCATAACGCAGGAGTGTGGTGACCACCTGACCAGGCGTTTCAGCAATCTCCACCTGAAGATTAATGCCACGCTGACGTTTTACTTCTCCGAGATGTTTTTCAAACTTCTCAAGCAACGTTTTCTGAAAGAGCGGTAGTGTATCGACGAACTTTCGATTGACCACCAGGAGTACTTTGTTTTTGAACGACAAGGTGCCTGATAGAATCTCGCTAGTCCCCCAAACCACATCGGTTTCTAAGTCACAGACGGCTACCGTATTGAGCGTCTGTTTGTCAGTCCACTTCTTCTTGTATCGGTGTTTCAATCGCACTGTAGAGGGAACGTCAGAACCGTACAGGAATGGACTGCGTCCCATTACCCGAAGATTGGGCTGATAGGTGGTGCGTAGTACACGGGCGATGGTTTGCCCCAGCGTACGTTGAGTACACTTCACCTGATCAAGCTTCTCAATGTGCTCAAACAGTTTCTTGTCGGTGTGATTTCGAAACCCAGTCTTGGTGACATAGAAGTCAATCGGATAGTTTTCAAAGAACTGTAATCTGGGTTCGCTGGTACCATCGGAATAATGGACAACTTCCTTAGCGACGAGTAGGTCTTTATCGCTATCAGGTGTCTGGTCGGTAACGTGCGTGACGTGACGACATTCTCGTGCGACGATGGTTTTCTTGGCTAGATTGGGCATGCGAAACCTCCTTAAAACATACTATCCATATGACGAGTAAACTTTTATTCTTCTGCACTCCGAAGGGGGCTTACATGACTCGCTCTGCACTTTTGGCAGACCTGATTAACATCCCGCAGGCGACGATCGAGAAGTCCCTGACGATGTCGACCGAAGCAATTGCTCATCAGGTGCAATCGCCTTTTTTCAAAGAAATGGTGAAAAAACTTTCATCAGTTTCGTCCAAGTCTTCGCTCAAAGACTGGTATGCACTGGATCTCGACCAGACCATCGAAAAGTATACCGGCATGAAGTTCAAAGTGAAATTTGAACCGATTGTGAATGCTTATGTGTTTTGCCCCGACATGACGGCGAACCACATTTTCTCGATGGATGTGTACGACCACAGTACCGGTGACGATGCGATCAGACTTGCCCAAAAGAAGCTGAAAGAAGCCGGTGAAGTCAACCTCAAGACGGGTCGTGTCTCGGGGATTTTTTCGAAGCTGGAAATTTCCTGGTGTCTCGGCACCGAGCTTTTCGAAGCTGGTCTGACTGCCGATGAGGTGGCGGCGGTGGCGATGCATGAAATCGGTCATGCCTTTACCACCCTTGAATTCGCTGCTGAGCTTTACACCACCAACGTCATCGCTCATGCGATGGTAACCCAGGTGATGAAAACCTCTGACATTGCCGTTAAAATGGAGCTCATCCAGAACGGTTATCAGTCATTGGGAATCGACATTGACGCCAACGAAGCCAAGGCGCTGGCCGATTGCAACGACGAAAAGGTCGTCTACGTTGACGTGGTGACTAAGCGTCGTGACAAACGCATTTCCGCTACTGGTACCATTACCTACGACTCGCGTAGCTGTGAAGCCGCCGCCGACCAGTTTGCCACCCGACAGGGTGCTGGCGAACATCTGGCCAAGGGTTTGTACAAAATCTTTAAGATGTGCGGTGATGAGGCATTTCATTCATCCTTCCACTACAACTTCGCATCGGCAATGACTTATCTATTCACTACATGGCTTGGTCTGGCAGTACCGGTACTCGGGATTATCATCATCCTGCTGTACTTTTCCAGCGACCCGCTCGGCGGTGTTTACGATACGTCCAAAGATCGCATTGCACGTATCAAACGTGAGCTGATCGATGCATCCAAGAACCTGGAACTGGACAAAGAGTACCGCAAATCTCTGGAACGTCAAATCCAGTTGATGGAACAGATGGATGCGGAAATGCTGAACCACAAGTCCTTCCAGGAACGACTGTTCTCCATGTTTTCTAAACGCATCCGTCAGCAGCGGGCGCGCATGACAACCATGCAGTTGATCGAAGAAATGGCCAATAACCGTCTCTTCAGTTCAGCCAATTCCCTCTTCCATCGGGGCGAGTAATCGCCCTACCTCCCTTTTTCTTTTTGAGGATTAGTACATGTTGAATTTTGACATTCAGAAACTCGCTGCTGCAATGCGTACCATCAAAGGCAGCGTACCGATGGATCAGGCTGCTCGCAGTGTATCGTTCCTGCTGGCCAAGCTGCTCGGTTTTGCTGCACCGATTCCGACGATGTGTCCTGAATCTCGCCAGCAGTACTACGATGAAAACATCGCCCCACTGGTCGATGGTATCCTTAACCAGTTGGTCGAAGTTGTACCATTCGATTTCATCCGCACCCAAGATGGTGTGGCTTTCGTATGGAAGCTGCGGCTGGCCTTGGTATTCAATCCGTTGACGGTAGCCGACCACAAGTTCGCTGACGCTTTGTTCAACGCCAGTCATGAAGCCGAATTTGGTTTCGACTACCGTGATCTGTTCACCAACGTCGATCTGACTTTGAAGATGCAGGACGTCTTCCAGTGCTTCCTGGCCGCTGAGGCTTGCGAACCCGCATCTGAGTAACCAAGGAGTGTACCATGTCGGCAATTGATGTCGAAGCGGCACTGGCTGCCGCCAAACAGGCACGACTCCCCGCTACGGTAGCACCTGTGGCGGAAACCAATCTCGATGTTGAAACCCAGCAAGCAGCAGAGCAGAATGAACTGACCGCTCTGGAGTCTCTGGATGTCGGTCGTGAGCTACTGGCACTTGAAGCGACTGTGGCCTCATTGCTGACCATTCGTGCCGACGTTCAAGCCAAAGGTGCGAGTCGTTCTGCTGCGTTAGCCCTGGAGTCCCTTGATCCAGGCAGCCTGCCAGAACGCTGTCCGCCAAATGGTTTTACGGTCCTTCCGTCGCCCACTAACCAGGTTGTGACCCTGGAGTCGGTGTTGGAGTCCATTAAACGGACATTCAAGAAAGGTCTTGAGGCTGTTGTAACGTTTATCAAACGCTGCTGGAACTGGCTGATGGACTTCCTGCGCAGAACCTTTGGTGCCGATAAAGCATTGCCTGAAGCGGTGGCGCAAGTCACCACCGCCAGCGAAGCCGCGGTCGAAGCTACCGAGTTCGTAGCAGCGCAAACTGCAGCCAAGGTTCACCTCGATGCCGGCGCGGTATCAAAGCTGTACAAGGACTTGATCCTGGAACCGCTTTATGAGCGCCTGACTCAGCCGGTAGTGGCAGCCCTTGACCCTACTGAAATGCCGAAGCTCTGCAACGACTCGCTCGAGATGGTCAAAGCGCTGATCAAGATGACCAGTTTTGACGATGCGCCTACCAACCTGTTTTCTCGCGCGATCAACGAAATCGATAATGCCGAAGGGCGTGTCGATAAGTTCCTGGTGAGAGCGCGCGAACACGGTCCGGTGGCCTTGGATACCAATACCGGCATCCTGATGTTCGGCCAGGTATGTGCGCCTCTGTTCCGGATGATTGATCAGTACGGCGGTGCGGTGGTTGACCGTAACTTCTTGCTGAAGTCCAATCCGTACGGGATGTTGTCAACCTTGAGCGATCCGTGCGTGGTAGATCCGGCAACCTACACCGAGACTTGTGAAACGTCCGGGAAGTTCCTGGCAGCACGTCTGACTAAGACTCTGGATGAGAGCGTCATGACGCGCCGTTTGCTGTCGACGACGGCGTTGTTGAAGGAAGAAACTTATCGAAACAAAACCCTCCTGTCGGAGATCTTTGTTCGTTTGGGTCGTTCCTTGGACGGGTTTCGTTACGTCGCATCACCTGAAGCTCGTGTGAAAGACCTGAACCGCCACATTGAACGTTTGACCGAAAAGCTGACTGTACCAGATGATACCTCGTTGGACATCCAGGTTTACGTCAATACGGTAATGACCGGGATGCGCTGGCTGCAATCTGATGTGATGATGATCACCAAAGCTGTTACCATGATTCGTCGGGTGCAGGCTGATCTGATGTTCGTTCTTAAAACGATCGAACGTGGTCAGCGTGCCGTTATCCAGGCGATGTCGGTAGCTTTGCGCGATGAACCTGAATTGCATGAAGAATTGCGTACCATCTTGGAACGACATCGCGAGGCACATGCCGCGGCTCGTACTTCTCGATTGGGTCGGTAACGACCCATTTCACTGAACAATGAAGGAATCCAGAATATGGCTACTTTGCTCAGACAACTTCTGTCCAATATCGCTTTGGAATCGGATGATGTCGCCGCACCTACTGCTCCGGTTGCTACCGACCCAGTCGAAGAACAGCCTTTGGATGCTGATGCTACATTGGCCGAACAGGTTGTAGCTGAAGTCAATGAAATCGACAAAGCTGTCACAGAACACGATACAACCACCGAGTCCGTCCAAGCACTCGAGTCGTTGGCCTTGGCGCTGGAAAGTACGATCCAATCCGGTCGCGGTTACACCGCACTGGAAATGGCCTTGCACGATTCTGCTGTGACTGCCCATTACAAGCTGATTGGCCTGGCACGCCCTCAGGCTCCGGCAATGGAATCGTTCACCACCACCGAAGGGTCGTTGGCTGCTTCTCAATTAGCTCTGGAGTCTCTGACTGAGACCACCAAGAAAGTTGAAGTGGCACTCGAGTCGCTTGTCGATACCTTGAAAAATAGTTTTGCACGGCTCGGTACTTTCATGAAAGACCTGGTCAGCAAGATTGCCGACTTTGCAAAACGGATTTCGACCAAAGCTGCTGAACGCAGACTGAAGTTGGATGAAGTTCTGGCCTCCAAAGGTAAGTCGGTTTCAATGGAATGGTTCGGCGGCAAAAGCGAGCCAAAGATGCACCCCGTCAAGTACATTGGTGGTGTTCAAAAATCGAAATACCAGTCTTCGCTGGCAGCGCTCGTCGATTTGACGCACAGGTTTTGTACCGACGGAAAGTATGGTGCAATAACGTTTATGATGGAGATGGTGGCCAACATTCAATCGGCAGTTGAAGGAAAGCGCCAGTGGAAAGGCGATGATGACATCATCTACTTCGCCATTCCCGAGCGGATGTCCAAAGAACTGCCGGGCCAGCCAAGCATCGTGTACACCAAAGACGGCAAGGTTCACTGGACTGACTACACTAAAAAGGGCGAAGTTCCTTATCTCGAAATGGCTGATGTGCTTATCTACGCAGGTCTCCTGCGTCAGATGTCAGGTATCCTTGAGAATTGGGGCACTGTGTTTGGCAACTCGATCGAGAAGATCTACGGCACCCTTGACAGATTGGTAGCAGAAGCCGACAAGACCAGCACATCTACGCTGAAATCTGCGGATATCAGCGCGATCATCAAAGACGTCAATCTGTCGCTTCATGCAATCAAGTTCGCCGGGAATTATATTTCCGAAATTTTTGATGATTTTTACGAACTTGTGATGGTGTCCTACCGCAACAAGTAACGGTAAAACGACTGCAGCAGCTATGCGGGAATAAGCGGGAGGGCGAAAGCCCTCCCGCTATGACGTGTATTATTCGCCGTGACGAATGAATTCCACTGTGATGTCATCGACCACCTGCAAGGTTCCATCCGGCAGGAGCTGCAGCTTCCGTTTGATGCTGCAATGCGCACTGTCGTCGTAGACCGTGTAAGTGGTGATCCCACCTGCTTCTTCCAACCCAAACACGTCCAGCGGTACGACATCGCTGCCCAAGGCATCACGAATAGCACTGCTGATCTCCGTCAAGCTCACTGTGCGTTTCTGCAACTGTTCAGCGATAACACGTTTAGCAGTATCAGCCAAACTGTTACGCAGGGCCTGGTTGCTATACACACTCGCTCTCAAGTAGAACCGTACCTTAAACGCCAATGTAGCTGGAATGTATACCGGAGTATTGTTTTCCACCAACACTTTGGTACGCCCTAGTGTCCGTTTCGGGTAGTAGTACAGCTCCGTCTCTTCAAGCAAGTCGCTGGATAGTGCAGCGATGTCTTCGTTCAAAAACGCAATCACCTGTTCAGCGACCTGGCGACGGTAAGCCACGTCGTTGGCGGTGGTGGCAAACAAGAACGGGCCTTCCAGGAAGAACAAATCCACCTGCCGCACCAGGCTGCGCGGATTAAGTAGAATTGGTTCACCAGAAGCATCGAGCTTGATTTCACCGACCCGGTGTTTCATGACAGGTTGGCCGTCTGCCATCACTGGATCGTCTTTGGCGTGCAGCAAATTCAGCGGAATGACGATTGCCTGAGTCATTGGATCGCGTTCGTATTCGTTCTGGGTATACAGTAACGGTACGTCAGCGGCGTAGCGCAGGTAATCGTTTTCTCCAACCACCGTCCGTGAATTACTCCACAGATGATTGAGCGTGGTACCGAATTTCACCGTCAAACGTTCGTGGATGACGCCGCGAACATTCACTGGCAAGTTAGCCTGGTCTCTGACCAGCTCGTCAATGGCAGACGGTTTATAGAAGCTGCTGGAGAGTTGAGACACCAGGTGTACGAGATCGAACTCGCCTTCCAGTGCGATGGCAAACGGGTCTGGTGTTTCATCGAACATCTTGAACGAACGCAGGACAATGTTGTTGTCCCGGTCGATGTCCATCGAAGAGGCCAAGTTAAACGAGAAGACTCGCTCACTTCCGTTCTTGCCGATCAACGTACCGGTCAGATAAGCCCGTGTGGACTCGCCTACCGGAATGAACGACAATTGACAATGAGCCTGGTCGTCACGCAGGTCCTGGTAACTTTTACCCGAAGTCGTCACCACCAAGAGTCGATACCCGGTGTCAGTGCGTTCCACGCTGTACGACCCGGTACTGACTTCAATTTCGGCTGTGTCGTTTTCTTCCACCATCAGTCGCCGGGTGATGGTTGGATTATCCAGGTAGTAGCCACGACAGTCGAAGCTGTTATCCGAGCTGTCCATGACATAGTGGAACGGTGTGAAGACATAGTCACGAACGTTGACGAGGTTAGCACGTGCTTCGGCCGAAGCGGCCAACAATTCACCGCGTTCAACTACGCCGACGATAGCGACTTTACCTTCTTCGTACTTGAACAGTGTTCCTGGTTCGATGGTAATCCGCAGGCCGTTGTCGCGTACCGTAGGTAGCAAAGCCAAGTCCGCCATCTTCGCAGCCAACATATCCACCGCTGCATTAGCACCAGCGTACAGGTTGTTGTTCCGCGGTTTCGGCAGTGACCGGGTAGCCAAATATACACGACGTGTGATGTGGTCAATGTTTTTGACCATCAAGTACCCGCGATTCGCCAACTCCACTTCCAATTGGCTTCCGGTGATCGGCTTACCGGTCTTAGTGCCATTCTTGATGACACGTTCCCGTAGCGCTGTGAAGTCGATGCCGTTGGTACCGCCCACTGCCGGCACATCAGACCAGACCGACATATTGGCAAAGGTTGAAAGCGGTGCAGTGTAAACACCATTCTCGTCGTTATCGTAGTCCACCCAGGTGGCAACAAAGTCGTTGCCTTGGTAATCGTCAAAGACGAGGTTGATCGATCCTTTGGTGGTGTAGATGTCCAGACGCAACACGCCGGACGCTTTACCATTACTAAAGTAAATGTGTGGGATCGATACCTTGAGCTTATTGCCAACAAGCTTCAACACTACTGTCAGATCAAAGGGGTCGTACACCAACGCGCTGTGCGTGGTAGTGCATTCCTTCCAAGTCTTCCCATCAAGCGACTGGAAAGCCCGACAGTAGTAGTACTGATCCTGCAGATCGTATTCACGCACAAATCCAGTAGCCACCGACAGTGGCTGTTGGATGCTGGTGATTTCGAACTGATCGACCGGGAACTCCATGACCAACATTTCGCCATATGTCGTCTTGTTCACCGCTGCATTAACAACGTTGCTGGACGGCACGTAAAGCGGGCTAGGCTTTTCAACGTTATAGACCACCTGCAACCCACCGTGCGGCATCACCCGAATTTCAATCGGGTACTGCATGGTAAAGATGTAGCCAGCAATGGTGAAGAAGGTATGACGCGGAATGACCAGTTTACGAACATTGCTGTCCGGCACGGCCACTGCCTTATCTTTGATCTCAGCGACCAACATGGCGATGGAGAACACAGCCTTACCGGGGGTGGCAAACCGGCCGACGTAGTCCACGTCCGACATGTGTCGGTAGAGCTCGTCTTCCGTCCGTGCCAATTTTGGGTACATGGCTTGCAGGATGTTTTCGTGCTCAGTCATAGCCGCCAGTGACAATGCTGTAGTCGACTCCAGCAAAGCAACAAACGGGGTGCTGGCGCTGACGATATCAAATTCACCGTTTACAGCTTCGGAGATACGCTGCAAGACGATACGTTGTACTGCCGTCGGGTCTCGACGTAGCTGCGCGATTTCTGCAGCCCAGGCATCAATGGATAAACTCATGTAACCACCTTCTTTGGGTTATCGAACCGACTGCACAATGCGCCCACCAATCAGACGACGGTATTTGTCCTTTTCAACCCACCAGGAGAGTTCCTGAGTTAGTGGATCGATATACGGATAACCGGAATACTTCAGATAACGGTTGTATTCGTCCACCGTCAATTTCTGAAGAGCCTTCTCACGTCTACCGGTAACCATATCGCCATTAAAGGCTGCTACGGTCGCATTGAATTCCTCGAACAAAATCGGATCATCATATTCAGCACCCATGCACTGAAAATTAATACTGATTTCGTCGTGTTCACCGATTCGCGATTGACTGTTATCGTAGTTGTATCGGGCACCCTTCGGTACCGTGGTCGGGAATGCAATGGTTTTAGCGATGCCAGTCACAATCGTCCGGTCTTCATTAAGCACCAGACGCCAGATGGCTGTATTGTAGTCGATGTAGTTTCTAGCAATCGCCTGTGGGTAAGGAACCATGGTCCCATCGTACACCGCGCCCATGTAGAAATGCCAGACGCCAAAGAGCTGGGTAATCGGATCACCCTGCACGTTGCGGAAGTTGCAAGTCGCTGACCAGGTGTTGTAGATCTTCTTCGGACCATCAGCAAACGAGTATTCTTCCTGCCGAATACCCTGTGCTGAAGTATATGTCCCCATGACCCAATCTGGCCAACCCGACATGGATTTCAGGTGGTTGGTTAAGATCGGTATGAAGGGCATCCGTCGATCCAAAAACAACGATTCGCCAAAGTCAGCATTTAACTGTTCTTGCGTATCGGTCACCCCTCTGGGTTGGTTCTGGCGACTGGAATCCAACAGTTCCCGGATGTAGTACTGATAAGTGTCGCGTCTCGGTGTTAACAACGGCGTTAACTCACGGATTGATGACAAGTTATCGTATGACAAATTCATCATGGGGCGTGTGAATAATACAAGCCCTTGGTTGTCAGTGTTCTGAGGAACGGTACTGCCGTAACCGTGTACGTTGATCCCGGCCATCGATTCAACGTGAGCCATGGTGTATTGGCTGATGCCGCTTTCACGGGATAGGATATCGATCCAATCAAGCGGCTTGTCAATTGCTGGGCCCAGCAACAGACCGTTATTGAAAGTCATTCCGTCTTTTTGTCCAGACATGTTTTACCTCGCGAGGAAAAGAATATGGCCGATCCATTTGTCACACCGTTACTGACGGCTGCGGCGCATCATGCTACTCAAGTAGCTTCACATGCGGCGTCAAACGCCGGTGCTGCATTGCACGGCATGTCCAACAGCGGTTCGCTGTCCGAGTTCACCAGCTCTACCCGGGTGGGTGTGCGCGTGTTGATGGAAGAAGCGCTGCGTGGCGCCAGCTACAGCAACGATCTGCTGCACACCGCATGTTCGATTTATTCCAGCTACTATCTGCGTGCCGTATCGTTGGTCACCTCGGTGTCGGGCGTTGCCGTGCTTGAAGTTCTGGATCGTTTGAATCCTGACCGTAATCCCGGCGCTGCTGCTGGCCGCCTGAAACGTCGGCTGAGCATGGCTTCCGAAGAATTGGTTGGTACCGGCACCTTGAATATGGAAACGTTCAAGCTGGGCCTGCCGTCGGCTGCAACCGCCACGTTTTCTTCTGAAGGTTTTCGGATGAATCCGATTACCAACCAACTGGAAGACGACGGCAAAGGCAACGCCACCGTCGTCAAGGACGACAAAGACGACAAGAAGCCCACTCGCGTTGAGCCGGGTCAGAAGTACAAAGATGCGATCGTATCCATCAACGAGAATAACAACCTCGGCGTGGGCAAGATCCTCGAAGTGACCATCAGCCAGAATGGCCAGTCGGCCACAATCCCTGTGATGATCACCATGATGGTAGGCACTGCCGACCAGGATAGTGTCGTTCATATCCTTAGCCTCCACAACCGTCAGTACACCTTTAAAGAGCGCTGGCACGGTTATCGCTCGGGTGAACTGAAGTTCTGGCGGGATTTGGTGTTCATGCAGGACATCGTGGACAAGCACACCAAGGTACTCGCGAACGACAAGTCCGGCTTTTATGCCGACCAGTTGGTGCGCAGCGGCGCCGGCGTGAAGACGGCCGCCATTACCGGCGAACCGTCACTGGCCACCTCGTCTGCGGTGATCATGTTCACCAAAGAAACGGCCAAGCGCGCTGAAATGGAAATCGGTAGCCCGATCGACAATGCGTCCACCCGGATGCAGGTCTTTAAGGCCACTATGTCGATGTTGATGTTCATCGTCGACACCGAGTACGAGATGGTCACCGTGTACCATCGCGGTTTTGATGTCCCCACCACACTGCACTTGCGCGAGCTGAAAGGCGCCAGCAAAGGCGGTGGTCCGGACATCGCTGAAGTACTCAAGGCCTACCAGCTGGGCAAAGCCCCCTCGTCGTTTTAAGGAGTAACCAAACATGAAGATTCTTGATTACGTCAAGAAACTGATTCCCGGCATGGCTCGGTCTCAGGTGCTGGACGATATCGCCACTGCGCGAAAGATCATCAGTGAAATCCTGATCCCCGGCTGGGAGTCTGTTGACGCTCAGTTTGGTAGTGGCTACAAAGCTCCTGAAAACAAAGCGCTGGTTGACAAAATCAGCGCTCACCTCAGAGGGAAGATCAAAGGTGCCCTGGCCAAAGCTACCATTGGTGTGCTGAATGGTCTGCTGGAAACCTTGTCCTATCTGGAAAGCACGGTTGTCGAATCTTTCGATGACGAGATTGCTCGCGACGGCTTGACCTATCGCAAAGCCACCATTCTGCGTTGGGTGGATCTGGTCATTTTCATGACCGACTACTCTCGTGCGCTGTTGCGCCACATCGTTGGGATGGAAGACCACCATGCTCTAGGTCACGAACACGACATCACCCCAGGAGATGTTCGTTACCTGGAAAAGAACCTCGCGGTGTATGCGGGTGTTCTGGCAGTTGCCGCTGAAGGTCGGAAAGCGTTCACCAAAGCCCTGGATGAAATTCCTGAAATCCTGGTTGACGAAGAAAACGATGCCGTGGTTAAGAGTACCTTGGGTGCTAGTCGCTCCGATGCACTCCAGCTCGGTTTCCTGTCGCCGTCCACATCGCCGATCTATTGGTTCCGGATGCAGGCTGCCAACCGTGCTGTGGCTCGTTACCAGAGCGCTTTGGAAGAAAAACGCATGCTGGAACTCAAAGTGCTGCGCATGAAAGAAAACCACAAGCCAGGCGCTAATCCCGCTCTGGACAAACAGATCGCCTACCAGGAAGCACGTATTGCTCGCCTGAATAACGAGATCCGTACCTGGGAGGAACGTCATGGCTAATGTCGCATTCAAGCAATACCCGAACGGTTATCGTGTGGTATCTGTTCTGGGATCGAATGCACCGGTCAGCGAGGACCAGGAAGTCGTTACGATTTTTAACCTGGCTCGCAGTAACCCAGAGCTGCTGAAAGACTGGAACTTTAAAGACCGCGTCTTCCGCACCGCGGTGCGGTTGATGGGTACCGGTCGTGAATGGTTCCGGGTCCAAAGCGTCAATGATGCGTTGGGTACTGCTGAGAAAGAGTTCTTGGTCGACTGCCTCCGGTTTATGCAAACCGGCAAGCGGCCGTTCATGATTCAATCACGCACTGCGTTCTTCAACCCACCCGCTGTGAAAACCCCGTCCGGGCTCTTGATTCAACCCAAGCAGCCAGCGCCGTCGGTTAACATGGCAGACCTGGCCAAAAACCTGTCCAATACCCGCAGCAACCTGATTCAGGAGTGGGTGGCATGGTCTGGAGGTCTGGTGGATCTGATCACGTCCCTGTACGTCATCTTTGGCCCCACTGCGTCACTGCCGCAGAAAGGTTAAGCACCCCTTTTTTATACGGAGCATTCTCATGTCCGAATTGCTGAACAGTCTGCTGAAGAGCAAGGGTTTCGTGACCCTTGAGTCGCAGGAAGTCGCCGTTGATCCTGAGCAGGTTCCTGCCGATCAGATCGATGTCGACGCCGTCCACGCGGAAATCGTAACCGAAGTCCAAACGGTGGAAGTTACTGATACCGCAACCGAAGAAACCGAAGTCGAAGCCACCGCCACGCTCGAGTCACTCGTGATGGTAATGGAATCGGCACTGCCTGCCGGCGGTCTGACCGCTCGCGAAGCTCAGCTGGCGCAGATGTCCTTTGCTACCGCTGTGAAACAGCTGAAGTTGGCACCCGTCGCCCATCTGTCCACCGAGCACTTCGGTGGCATCACCACTCGCTACCAGTCCACCCAGGTGTCGCTGGAAAGCGTGAAAGAAAAGCTGTCCCAGGCCTACGCGAAAGTCATCGAGTGGCTGAAGAAGCTGGTGACCAAGATGAAGGACATCTGGATCAAGGTCAAGCAGTTCTGCCGTGGCTGCGTGGTCCGCATCGACGCTGCGATGAAGAAGGTCGAGGCCCTGGACGCAGAGAAGAGTCTGGTTGGCTCGTTCACCGACAAGTCACTCGGCCTGTACATCAAGTACCTGGGTCAGAAAGGCGAGAAGTCTTTCGTCCACCTGAAAGCCAGCACCGGTGCACTGAAAGCTGTGTCGGAAAAGGTGTACAACGAGTACATGCCCAAGATGGTTGAAGCCCTCGGCAAGTTCGACGCAGCACCAGACCTCGATGGTGACAGCGAAGAAGCCATGCTGAAACATCTCGCCAACGTCAGCAACTTGCCAGGTCATGCTCGTTTCACCCTCGTCGGTGAAGAAGACGAGAACACTGGTAACGCTCTGAAGTTCGTGGTGGAAGTCACCGCCGACGCCAAGGACCCTGTGGGCACCATGCTGTCGAAGAGCGAGATGAAAGCCATCCTCGAAGACTGTAAAGCAGTCCTGACCGCCATCAACGGCCACGAGAAGAACTGGCTCGGCATCGAAAACGCGGTCAAGAAGTTCGAAACCGAATGGTCGAAAGTGGAAGGTCCTGCTGGTGGTCACAATACTGCCGAAGTGCAGGCACGTGCTCGCGCCATCGGACGTGACACCATTACCCTCGGCAAAGACTTCTCGGTCTACGCGATCAACGTGACCAGCTATGCAGTCAAGTACGTCAACCTGGTGTTGGCGAACTGGGGCGGTAAGCGGGCACAGACGTAATCCACCAGAGGGAGGCCTAATGGCCTCCCTCTGTGTCAGCGAGGACACTATGTCTGAACTTAATCCTGATACGTACATCGACGTGTTGGAAGAAGATGCTCTCGTCGACAAGGCCACTGAAGCCACCGAAGAGATTAAACGCGTCGATCAGATGCACAATACCTTGGATGAAGCCTCGCGTAAGTCATTCAATCTCGAAGCAGTAGCGCTGGTGCTGGAAGGTTTGGATCTGAGCGCCGATAAGGCACGTATGTTGGCGATCGTAGGGCTGGATGAACCTGGCCTGAATCCCGATGCTGTCATGACGTCTTACAGCGCTGAAGGTTTCGTTGACGGTGCGCTGATGATTCTCGAGAAGATCATCGACGGCCTTAAGCGGTTGTGGGCAATGATTCGTAAAGCAGCTACCGGACTCTGGGACCTGCTTACGAATTGCGAGCGAGGACTGCGTCGCGCTGCCGAGGCGGCAAAACGCCGTACCCACCTCGTCCCTAAAGGCGAAATTCGTTTAGGGATTGAAGCTCGCTACCTCGCAGCAGGTAATAAGCTCCCGGCGACTCATTCTGACGTTACCAACGCGATTGATAAACTGAACACTTTTGCAGATGCCTTGTTTGTCCATTACAGCAAGCAGATGCCGAATGTCGGTAAACGACTCATTGACAGCATCAATGGGTTTGATATCGCCAAACCTGAAGCCAGCCTGATTGCCGCATGCAACGCCATGACCCAAGGGGTGGCCAATCCTGTCGCAGCCCTCTGTTTTCGTGCTGTGGCTTCTGACACCCGCTTTGATGCAGGTCCGACTGGCAAGGTGCAGGCATCAGAAGCGTTGCTCTGGAATCACAGTTTCTTTTCAGTGAACTGGGATACCAATCAGCAAGGTAATGTGCTGATCACCGCTGAGAAGATCCGGCGTTCGAAGATCGTCTTTACTGACACTTACGAACAACTGCGGGCGTACGACACCGAAGCGGTCATTCCGGCGTTCTTTGCTGAAGGGGTGGCGGCCATGGCCACAGCGATGGCTGATGTCATTGCTAAAGGAAAAACCTTCACCAGTAGCGACGTGCTTGATCAGAGCCGTCGTGCTGAGGCGGCATTGGAATCCGTTCGCAAGCGAGTGGCAAACATGCGCAGTGGTGATGAAGCTCGTAAAGGACCGGTAACCTATTACCGCACCGCAGTCGACTTCATCAATACGTATTCATCGTGGACCTCCAAAGTTCAGCTTGAGTACGCTAACTACCTGTCGCAGGTGGGTCGTTCGGTTTTGCGTTTGGCTATGCGCAATTTGACCGGCGGATTGAAGTGATGTAATGATATAGGCAGGTCTTCTCCGTCCTGTCTAATCGTGTTATCGTTGGTGGCGATACCGCGACGTCTTTCTCTCTGGATTGTGTGGTTGGTTGAGGGTGGGGGCTTCGGCCCCCACCTTTTTGCCGTTCATCGTATGGAATGTTAAAAATCAACAAGACGGGAGCGCACTATGCCTCGCGCGATCTTAGAACTCGACGACACGTGGGCCAGTGTAACGCGACCCGTAGCAGTCGAAGCCAGCAGACACATTTGTAAGCTGATGGGACTGGAAAAAGATACCGATGTGCTGTTTCAAGGGCCCACCCAGACCGCGGTACTGAACGGCAGCGCGTTGGAAAACGGTAACTTTGATCCAGCACGGTTTAAACAAACGCGCCGGGTATTTATCCAGGTAGCGGAGGAGTACGCGGAAGACGAACTCCTGAACATGCCGACCTTCAAGCCTGAAACGGTATCCATCTTTGAAGATCCTTCATTAGAGCTGCGCATTCAAACGCTGTACAGCAAGATGGAGATGACCATCACCTTGAAGTTTCGAGCTGAGAGTCAGGTAAGCGCGGAACGCTGGCGCAACCTGATGCGTCGTAAGGTGGCAGAAGGTCGAGGTGCAGGTTTCCATTCATTGGAATACTACTACGCCATGCCCGATAAAGTCGTGATGATGTTGACTGACATCCACACGCTGCGTGAGAATCAAGCAGAATACGGTGAAGACATTCAGGCGTATTTGAAGAAGTGTTTTACGCCTAAGGCCACGACGCTCACGGACATGGTTGGCGGTAATCCGGAAATTGCAATTAAAGAACTCCAGACTTATGCTCTGGGGCGCTTTGATTTCGATACCCCACCTAAAGAAGAAAAGGGTGAAGACGGTGCGATCTGGGAAGTTTCCGTAGATTACAAGCTGTACTACGATAAGCCCATTTCGCTGTCGCTTTATTACCCACTGCTCGTGCACAACCAGTTGATTCCTCAACATTGGATTCGTCAGTGTGAGGCGTACCGGGCTGAAAGTGCGTACGAAGCCCCGTCGTTTAGCCAGCATGCGTTCAATCGCCTGAAGGTGGCCATGGGTGCACCAGAGTACATGCGTCCTATTAGTGGCGCGCATTATCCGGTCTACGACGATTGGCTACCTGTCCTCGGTCAAAATCAAACGAGTACCATCATCCGGATCCTGATCATGGTATCGCCGGACGACCGCCGCGATGTTTGTAATTTGACCAATCTTGGTCCTTACAACATCCATCCGTTGCTGCTACCTTACATCCGAGAAAACCCGAACTACATGCGGTTTTCGATAGACAGTCCGTTTGTTGTAGAGTTGTTCCAAAACGATGATCGTGTAGACCCAGAAAGCATCACGATTGACGACGACCTGAATGTCAGAACGACGTTTGATATGTCACTGCGGTTTACTTACCGGCTGAGGGTTTCGCTGGTAAATAACCTGACGATTTTGACATCCGATGCTATCGAACGACTGCGTAAATCAGGTGCTTTGGCATTAGCCATCCTGACTGCGCTCGAGCCTCGTTTGGAAGAATGGGGGTACCTCCCCACGATGGCCTCTGACGGATCGTTACCGCGCGATGAGTTCTGGCGCGCCATCGGCCGGATTCGAACCACGAACGAACATTACCGGACCAAACACGAAGTGATTCGCATGCACGTCATGTCCTTTACTGTGGATGCTCGCCGAATGGCGGATATTACAGCACAAGAACTGGCGTACCTCGAAAAACTGGGTTCGGGTGCATAAGGGGTTTATTATGCCGCCGCTATTTGTACCGGCAGCCACACCCGTGGCTGAAGAGAAGAAACCGATTTACACATCTAAGACGCCCTACAAAGGCCTGCCTGTTGATGCGCAGAAAACTGCAGTATCGCAAATGCTGGTTTATGTGGAAGGGAGTAGTTGGATTGTAACCTACTACCGCCAGCTGCTGACCACTGATAATGAGGTGTCTGCCCAACAGCCCGATCGTGCTCCGATTGAGCAGCAGTACCAAGTCATCAACGGGTTTGAGCTGAAAGTAACGGACCCGCTGACGTCGTCATTTGAAGCTGAGACGTCAGAATCCAAACTGTCAGGCGGTGGTACGATTTATCCATCGTTCCGTCCCAACAAAGGCGATATGTTCATTGCCGACATTGGCGATGGGCGTCGCGCTGTGTTCGAAGTGACCGAAGTCGAACAGAAGAATATCTTTCGGGATACGACTTATGCAATTCAGTATCAGGTCGTGGATTACCTGACGGAAGAACGTAAAGTCGATCTCGAACGTAAAACGGTTAAGACGACTTACTTCCACCGCGAGTTTGTCATCAGCGGCCAGAACCCCATCGTGATCGAAGGTGAGCATAATGCCATCTTGGTCATGGGGAAAGCCATCGAGGACCTCCGGGTTCGATACATGGCCCAGTGTTACGATGCTGCAACCAAGACCTTCTTGGTGCCACGTCAGCACAAGAAAACGTACGACCCGTTTATGATGGACATTCTGGATTACTGGTTCCCTTACCAGACCCAACCTGCGGATAAACGAATCAAGCACTACGTTCCTGGCGGAGACCAGGGCTTTGAAGTCCTGACGCTGTGGCAATGTCTGATTCGTGGTGATGCTGTCCTCATCGATCAGTTGGAGCGTGAGTTTGATACGGTATCGGTGAGCCAGTTACCAGCGAGAGCGTATTTCCGAGGCTTGCGGTTTTCGGCCATTGAGCGCACACTCTTTCCGAAAAACCGAGGGTTATCGGTTGATGGTCGCGATGTAGCGATAACACACGAGCGTTTGGTAAGCCCTTACAGCGAACCCGAGATCGAGGCTATCGAACTGACCTACGCCATCCGCAACCGAATCTTAAACGGCACCGGTGACATCCCACCAGATCAAATCACCGTCCCGTTGATCCACCCTGTCGGGTGCGATGACTTCTACGTATTGTCCGAACGGTTCTACACCAAGTCCACGTACGGCCAATCACATCTGGAATATCAGACCTGGCGCTATCTGGAAAAGATGGAGCTGGATACGGATGTATTGATTCGCTTGATCAACGATGTCCCTAACTGGGGCTTGATGGAGCGTTTCTATTACATCCCTGTGCTGGTATTACTTCTTAATGCAGCGATGAAGCGAGTGTAACCATGACTGTTAACCAACCACACAACGCCGCTTACAAGTTGTTCCATTACCCGTTCCGTGTGCGCGTCCCGCAGTATGCGACTTACCTGGAAGGTGAAATCGAAAAAGTCGGTGTTGCCATTTCAGGGTTTCGTGATCTGGACCGTGAATGTGCTGCGGAGATGTGCGAACACACCACCACCATCAGCAAGATTGCCCGCTGGCACGCCGAGGGGGTAAAAATTGAGCTGTACGACATTCGCGATTCGGTGAGGATGTACGACATCATCAAAGAGCATTTGGATGACTGGTTGAGAGAAGCCAGAAACCCGCTCAGTGTTCGTGAACCGCCGCTCGACGACCTCCGAATGCTTGATGCGCTGGCAGATCGATTGTACCTCATGGCCCGTGGCTTGATTGCTGAGTCGCGCAAAGGCGAAACGAATTCGATCTTTTCGTTCATTTCTCAATCGGCCCTTCCACCTACCGTGCGGCAGCAGACTGTGGCCGATAACATCCGTCAGTCGCAGCATTCGCCGCTGTCCGATCAGATCGCCAACCTCAGTCATCGTCATCGTGAATGGCGGTCGTGATAGGAGTCCGCTGTGGCCATCAAAACCAGCTCGTTGTACCAGGAGATCAAGGAGATCATTGCCCGTGGCGGTAATGGTACCATTGGTCGGTGGGAAGCCATTTTCCTGGTTAATGGCGAAGAAATAAAAGCCGACCAGGTTACGCAGTTTCGTGTTAACGCGAATTATGCCGAATTCTTTGCTCCCCAGATCTCGTTGAGTTTTATGTTATCCGGTGCTCTTTATCGGAATAAGTTGTATCGTAACCGCCGTGACTTGCGGGTGCGTATGACTTTCACCAACGTCATGGAAGTCGGTGAGTCGGATGGTAATACCCGTCCGATTGAAACCTACGAGTATCGAGCCGTGTTGGCGAACGAAGACGACCAAGTACTCCAAGCCAGCTCTATTGCTGAGACCAATCCAGCAAATGCCGACCTGGGGAGTTTCCAGGAATATCACGTTGATCTGTTAAACGATGTGGTGTTCCAACTCCGTACCAAACTGATCGGCGGTGTCTACGTAAAACAGACGACCGCCAGTGTCATGCGGACACTGTTGACAAACCTTACGCAAGGAGTAAAGGTTTCTGCCGACATTGCTTGCTTGGGTGTGGATCTCATTAAACCTGACAACACCGAAGTGCGAGATCACGTCATCATCGAACACGGTGTTCGATTGGTTGATCTCCCTAAGTACCTGCAACGGAAAGTGGGTGGGATCTACAACACTGGTCTTGGTGCGTTCTACCACAAACGGCATTGGTACGTCTTTCCGTTGTACGATGTTACCCGGTTTAAGAACTCCAAAAGGACCTTAACCATCGCCAATATTCCATCAAGAGAGTTCCCTCACCAAGAGAGAACATACAAAATTGATGGAGGTCACGTTTACATCATCGCTACGGGCGATACGAAGCACGTAGATCGTTCTGAACGTGATCAGTTGAACCAGGGTAGCGGTACGCGGTACGTGCGCTCTAAGACAGTTTTTGAGGGCTTTGCTGAGGTCAAGGGAAATAAGGCTTTTATTGACCGCAGTAAGAACGGCAACGAATACCTAGCCGACAAGTCACCAACTAACCTCCACTACACGCCAGTGTCTGGCCACCGTGTAACTGATAACCACTGTGAAGAACTCACGGCCTTGGCTAAACGCCGCGGATCTGTTGTTCAGACGGTGTGGGAAAACGGTTATATCGGGTGTTTACATCCAGGTATGCCGGTACGACTCCTCTACATGCACGGTGAAACCATCCGGCAAATAGACGGTTGTTTATTGTCCGCGGAATCTGTGTCAATCGCAGCTGGGACAATGGCCCGATCGGTGAAGCACCAGACGACGGTGGTATTGTCGGTCTTTGTGATGCGCACAGAAGTTGATAACTAACCGGCATAGAGACGGAGGGGCATCCCTCCGTCTATTATTACGGCAGTGACTAAGATGTGAATGCAGATAATCTGCCCAACAAGGAGTGGTCTAACATGGTTATCAAATATCACCCAATCGCAACGACACCATTTCCGGTGAAACCGAAATGAAGTATGTGCTTTACTTCGGTCCGGAAGATAACTCTCTTAATCGCCCAGCATTTATTGAGCGGTTATCGGGTGACGTTAGTCAGATCGGCACTAACCCGGAGTTTAAGGACGTTCGTTTAGCAGTCGTCAACGATGGCAGCAAGAAGATCACGGATGTTTTTATCGAACTACCTGATTTGTCCAACACTCATCCCGACGAGGACATGGTTGGACTGGCAGGTCAGTTGCTCTGGCATTGGCGTGAAAACAGTCGCCCAACTCATCCAATTTTAGCATGGTGGTTAACTTTGCTGGCCATTGCTAAGGACCTCGTGAAAGGAATACCGATTACCTCGGTATCCATGATGGTGGTGGAAGAACGTGGGATTGCGATTCAGTTAATGACTCGGTCGTTTGTTTAGTGGAGCCCTTCGGGGCTCCTTTATGCCGAATCGTATGGTACAGCAGGAGCACCGCTAGTGGCTTTCGAGCTGCTGGCAGTAGCTGTCGTCGTGGATACGGCATCGGATGCTGTAGCGCCCGTTTGAGCGCGTTTTACAACGAGTCTGTAATGGGTCGCCCTGAGGAGGACGAGTAATGATGTATTTCCTGGCCGATTGCTGTCGGTCGTTTACGGCATTGTTTTTCCGGCTGACCACGGAAAGCCTTGTCAAACGACTCCTTCCGACGATTCGTCGGTATGGCCAACATTCGTTGGCTGTATCCCACTTCCCGACCAACGCCAATACCACCTACACTCGCAAGGAGTGTGACTACCTCGTGATATTTGACCCGGACAATAATGTCCTGTTTACCTTTTTGATTACCCAACGTGCAGGCTCTCTGCAACATATCCTCGACCGACTCTCTACCTTTAAGGCAGAGCTCAACGTCATTGAACGCTGCGCTTTGTCTTTTGGGTACTACACCGAAGAGTACGGTAAGTTAATCGGGTACTATACGTCCCGCAATCACCGTTTGACCGTAGGTGATCATGCCGTGTTCGACTGTTGCCCCTGGCGACACCGGCTCAATGTCATGGTTACCCGTGAGCTCCATAACACCTTTCAAGTCCGCTCGCTATCGTCTGATCGATGGGACTTCCAGGCCCTTGCTGATAAAGCAATGGCGATTATGGCGCATTCCAACCTGGCTGATCGTAAACGCCCAAAGTTTGTCGAAGCCATGCTTGGTGACAGTCACCTCGTGAAAGTGCGATATAGCTAAACGGCATAGGAGGAGGGGAAATTCCCCTCCTCCTGCTATGCCCTAAATGTTATTTAGGCTGCGACGTCAAATCCGTCGTACCAATCTGCATCGCCGCCTTCAGCCACTGGTTTGCCACCGACTTTCTTCAACGTCGTATCGGCACCCAGAACGTCGTCACGCAGTGCGCCGACTTGGTGGAAGGGGAGGACAAAGAACTGGTCTTTCTCAGGGGTCAGCGTTGGTTTACGGTGCTTACCGCGTTGTACCGTTAGGAATGAACCTTTACCGGTCACGACTTTGTGGATGTAGATTTCCAAATCCACTTCTTGGTCAATCACTCGACAACCGTCCCAATACCCTTTATTCGCAATCTCTTTGACAAAGTTTTCAGGTGTCACACCAGAACGCAGCAGCTGTTTTGCGTCAGACGCTAACTGATGTGGGGTCATAAACAAGATACCTCGCGGGTTCATGAAGTTACGGACTCGACGGAACAAGTCACGAATATCAGAACCGATGGGTCCTTGCGTACACCCTTTCTTGGAAATCATGTTCAGGTAATCCATCAGCAGAGCATGAATTTCAAACCCTTGTGCTTCCCACTTCAGTACCAGGTCAAACAAATCGCGATAAGTAAAGTCAGACGGGTTAACCCGTTGCATCTTGATGTGATAACCATTTTCACGCAAACGAGTGGTGACATACTTGGCCACTTCTTCTGCGGAGATGTTCTTCACATCACACGGCTCACCGGTTTCGTTTTCCTTCAAGGAAATGTACAGAGACAGCAGGTTATCTTTTACGCTGTTCTCGGTACTAAGCAAAACCAACAAAGGTTTCTTGGACGGGTCACGCATGTACGGTTTGTTGTACAGCGCAAAATGCTTCAGATGGTTGACCACCCAACCTGTTTTAAAGTTGTGCTGCAGGGCTCCCACGACAACCATATCGCCGCGCCGGTAATAGGTGTCCGGACCCAACATGCGGTTACAGCCCTGCCAACCGCTTCTGAGCATCCCATCAGTGTTGTTTTCTTCCAGCGAGCGTTCAATCGCTCCTTGCAACGCATCCAGGTCATCCAGGTCGATATCGTCGACCAGCCACTCAGGTGAAACCCCAAGAGACCCATTACGCAGTGGCTCGAGTTCGTCCATCAGTTCATCGACGACAGAACCCCAGTTGATATCACCTTGCGGAAAGTTAACTTTGGCGTTATGTCGTTTGACTACATCTTTGATTTTCAACGAACGTTGATAAGAGCGTAAGTCGTCACGGTAACGCAGAATGTGTTTTTTGATCTCTTCTTGTGAGGAAAGATCCACCAAACCCTGCTCAAAGGCATGGTAGAGGTTGGTGTCGTACCCTACGTTTAAGCGCAAGCGCTGAAGCAGCATGTCGCGGGCGAGCTCTTGCCCCTCCGGCAGGTCTGCCAGGTAAAGAGCCGTTGTGCGCAGCGCCAATATCGTTTCGCGGAATCGATCGCCATCCATCATCTGTTCAGGAACACGGATGGTAGCGACTATTTCCTTAACCAAATCTTTTGATGTGAACTGACGCTTTTCGAGCTGCGATTCGCGAAACAGCAGGCAAATGGCTTGTTGCAGGATAAGCTTAGCGTCCATGAGATACCTTTGATACTGTGATTGTTGTCTTTGTCGGCCGCACAATATTAGTGGGGGTCGAACACCACTGACATTGGCCGTTAAAAACCGGAGTGCGGAGATGATTAAAATTGCGTTTGTGCCGCTGTGGTTGTCCACCCATCTGGCTAATCGGGGCTTGTCGAAAACCTTGGTAACAGGTGGTGAAGAAGCGCTGGTGTCCATACTTGGGAAGGCTGATGTAAAAGCTTACAGCCTCACCCAACGTCTGCTCAACAAGTTTAATAGTTATGCGAACCTGTTGGGTTCGTTTAACACCCTGACTGGTGTCCAGAGCTCCGAAGGCTCTGTGACAACCGTGACCGCTGCCGTTTTGGATATCCGTCAGGACTATCCCGAACAAGCAGCGATGATCAGCCGGTTCAATGAAGATCAGCTCTTCTTTGCATTGGCGGGTCTGGGTATTGAGTCGTATCGCCCAGAAGCGTCCTACGGCGACAAATGCCTGGATTTTCAGTTCGAGGTGATCAACGACACTTTGGTCATTTCAACGATTGTTTCTGACGATCCTTGTTTTGATAATCGTCGACCCGGCGAACGTGCGAAGATTTATCTGAATGCCCTTAAGGCTATCAGTATGATGATGTCGTGGCGTGAGCTAGCAGGTAGTCAGTTCTTTACTGATTACTTAGCAGCCCTTAACCGGGAGTCCACTGCTTCATTGCGTCAGATTGCCTGAAGTAAAAAGAAGCGAAGTTACACCTCATTAACTATGAGGGTTGCTCTCACTGCTCGGTTATAGCCGTAGTAAGGTTTTACTTATTACAGCTCCCAGCGGTTTAGTTCACAAAACGACTCGACGCGTAGCTCTTCTTTTATGAGGCTTCGCTACTGAGCCGGTCTTTACCATCGAAGAAGGAAGAAATCCGTTATGTCGATTTTCAATACCCAGAACGCCGCGACCAAGTCCATTGGTCAGGCTGCTGATGAACTCGTTTCTCTCCAGAAACGTGGTGATGTCGTGGTTGGTGCCGACGACGTTGGCGCCCTGCTGTCGCTCGAATCTGCCACTCCTACTGCTCGCAGCGCCCTGGTCGCCTCCGGCCGCAACATCCAGAATGAGCTGAAAGGTCTCTTCGCTGGTGATGCTGCTGCTGACTCCGTTGCTCTCGAAGCCGCTCAGATCGCCTTCATGGGCGCCGCCAGCGCCAACCGTTACCAGGCCAAAGCTCTGGCCACTGCCGCCATGTCGATGGAAGGTGCCAACGTTATCATGCCGACCACCGTGGGTATCCACGGCGCCATGGACGTGTCCTTCACCGACGTCGCCATGGAAGCTTTTGACAACCGCGACCTGACCGTTGTGGCTGCCTACTCTGCTGCCTGGAACTACGGCGCTGCCCGTCAGGACAACTACGCCGAAGGTTTCTACCCGACTGTGGTGCAGACCCCTGACCAGGTTGCCGTGGTTACCAAAGTTCCGGTGATCCGCGTGTTCAAAGGCGCTCAGCGCGCTCTGTCCGGCGACGTCAAGTCCTGGAACTTCAAGAACATCCTCGAAGCCTACCGCGACAGCAAGCTGCTCGACGCTCCGTCGACTGCTCTGATCCCGCACGTACAGGCTGACAACAGCAACCTGAACAAGTTCGTCGCCGCTTCGCTCGTGGCCCCGGTGGCCAAAGAAGTCAACGGTGTTACCTACAACACCGCTCCGATCGCCATCGGCGTCGCTGGTGACCTGCTGGCCCTGAGCCAGAACCCGGCCGCTCTGGAAGGTACCTACGACCAGACCGATCAGATCCAGGAAGCCATCACCGTTTCTGCTGTGTACGTTCGCGTGGCCAACGGTGCCGGCACCGAAGTCGGCGTCGTGAAGTTCCCGACCGCCAACCTCAAGCGCTTCGAAATGTACAAAGCGCCTGCTGGTGACGCCTACGAGCTGACCCTGTCCGCCATGACCAGCGAACTGGCCGTCGACAAGGACACCAAGAACCCGGCTGGCGCTCAGCCTGCTCCGCTGTCTGACCTGAACACCACTGAGTTCCAGATCCACCTGGATCTGTCGCTGTCTGGTAGCGTGAACGTGCAGACCGGCCACTACAAGTTCGATGGTTCGGTGTCGGCTGGCAAAGCCTATCACCGCGTGACCAAAGACCTGATCTCTCCGGCCGATGCCACCCTGGCCCCGATCCTCGCTGACCTGGTGTTCACCGTTGTCGGTATCGATCTGAAAGCCAACCGTATCAACAGCAACCGCCGCACCGCTGGCCTGCTGCTGGACCGCGGCTACAAGACCGACTACACCCCGATCCCGGTCGGCGCTCCGATCAGCGTCCAGGTGCCCACCACTGAAGAGAACGTCTCTGTCGGCCTCGACGACCTGGTGAACGCGACTCGCATCGCCACCAGCAACCGTGCTATCGCCGCACAGCTGAACTACCTCGAAGGTCTGAAGGCTTTCTGCGCCCAGAACAAACACCTGATCGGTGCCGGTGCTGATTCCAGCGCCAGTCTGGAAGGTGCTGGTCGTTGGCTGGTAACCCCGTTCTACGCCGAAGTGGCTCTGGATCTCTTTGCTCAGGTACAGACCCTGCGTTCTACCGACCGCGTGGCCGACTTGAACTCGCTGATCCTGAACACCGTACGCGAAGTGGCCTACCGCGCCGTCGTCGAATCCAACTACCTGCCTGCCCTCCAGCAGGTCAGCGGTGGTGCCGAAGACAAGCCGACCCTGCTGCTGGGTACCGATATCAACCTGCAACAGTACATGATGATCCAGGGTGACCCGCGCACCGCTGGTATCGGCATGGACTTCGAAGTCCTGGCTACCCCGGACGTTCGCATGCAGAACAAGATCATCGGCACCTTCACCCGCAAGGGTCGCAGCGGCTTCTGCCCGCTCAGCTCCGGTAACCACTACTGGATCCCTGAACTGGTCAGCACCGGTCCGGTGAGCCGTGGCAACGCCACTTACAACCAGCTGTCTGTACAGCCGCGTAACGTTCACGTCCACAACCTGCCGGTGTGGTTCGTGATCAACGTGACCAACCTGGACAAGGCTCTGGTGGCGCTGAAGGCTGTTCCGACCAAAGAGCAGGCCTAATCTGCCGGGGTGAGCAACCCTCGACAGACGATGGTAAAGTCATGGGAGAGCCCTTCGGGGCTCTCTTATGCCGCAAGTCTATTAAAAACTAATGAAAATCGAATCCAAAAAAATCTCAGACCTATATCGCACAGGTGAGTCTACGGTAGTAATACTGAACCCCAGAACATAGGAGTTTAAAATGAAGGTCAAAACCTCGCGCAAAATCACCGCTGCCGTCTATAACACGGCATTTTACGGTACCGTAATTTTCATTGTTGGCAGCTACCTGGCTGCCAAGATGAATAAGGAGTAAAGTAATGGATATTCGTACCGAGTTCCAGAACGCCGCCGCCAGCGCCCGTGCGGTGCGTGACGAGATCGACGAGATGGAGACCAGCCACGTCAGCGTCGTCACCCCACTGATCACCGGCTTGATAGCCGGGACGATCGGCGGCGTCCTGCTGCGAGGCGCCCTGCGTCTCGCCTTCGGGCGGGAGTAAGGGCGTCATGAGTTCTCCCGCCACTGCCACCGACGAGGCCCAGGTGGACGCCGAAAAGGTGTTCACCAGGGGTTTCTTGGCCGGAGTCGCCACCGCGGTGGTGTTCGGCCTAATAGCCCTTAGCCTCGGCAATCGCCGGGGCTACTAAACAAAAAGGTGACTCCTTCCGGCGGGAGTCACTTACCACAAGCCGGAACCAAAACCCAAAACACGAGGAATTTATCATGTCTCAGACCAACACCAACGCCGCTGAAGCCATCGCCGCCACCGCCGAGGCGGTAGCCGCCGCTGTTCCCATGCCGACAGTTACCGCAGCACCTGCCAAGTCTTCTTGGTGGGCCACGACCGCCAAGGTCGTGGGGTACGGTGCCTTGGCTGCCGCCGTGATCGGCGGTGCAGCCTATGCGTACAGCAAGTACGCCGGCAACGGTGGCGAGCCCAGCGAGGGCTAAGCCACCGGCAAAAGAGAGGGAGTTATGACCCCTCTCTTTTTTTTTGTTTTATGCCGCAAATCCAACGGTTTTTGAAACAGATATTATCTATCTGCACCCCCAATCTCCTTCCTTTACAACCAACCGTAACTCGAGGTAAATATCATGTCGACTGTGAAGAAATCCGTAAACTTTCTGGGTATTGCACTGACTTCCACCACCAGTGACGATATCACCGGTAGTACTGATACCGACATCCGTTTTGAGTTGGATCGCAGTGCCACCCCCACTGAACGTGTCGTCGGTGCAACCCTGGTTGTCGCTGCCATGATCGGTGTCATCCGCCGCCTTGTCGGTGAACGCAACAGTAGCTAAGGAGGACGTGTGATACCATGTTCCGTTGCTCAGAAGACCGATGAAGTTGAATTGGTCACCACTACCCGCGAACAAACGTTTGCAGGTCTGGTATTGCGCCACAAAACCACATCAATCAACAACCGGATCCATCGCAGTAAACGATCGATCCACATCTCCCCCACAGCACCAGACTTTGTAAAGGTGTTGTACCGCCATGCCGATATCGTCTTGTATAGTGCGGTGTTGGCGTTCTTGCTACCCATTAAGAAGGGGTAAGTCATGACCGATCAGACCGAACCGAAGCAGCCGCTGGTGCTTAAACGCACAAAGCGTCATCGCATCCAGACGAAGTATCCCAGCGGGAAGTCAATGGTGCGCACAGTCGTCGTTGATGAAAACGATCAGACAGTGCTCTTTGACGAAACTGAGTACCCGCCTCAGAAAACCAGCCTGTTGGCTAAGGTTACAGTTGCTGCCACAGCTGCCTTAGTCGCATACGGCATCCTCTATTTTCGCCACCGACAATCTACGTAGCCTGTAGGTGCGGTGCTTGTCATTACGGAGTTCTACATGACCGACCGCACTTACAGCGCTAGCCTCCCGGTTACTGTCCATTATCCGGAAGTCGCTGTCTTTCGCAATAATAACAGCAACCCTGAATTTAGCACTCACCGCAAGATCCTCAACTGTAGTGACCGGGAAGTTGTGCTGATTGAGCGTAGTGGTTTACGCATTACCCTGCCACCCAGACAGGAGTTTATTCGCGGCGACATGCGTAACGCTCAACGGCGTTTGGAAATTGAGTATTACGATACCTACAACTACTATGTTAAAACGGACGTACCGGTATCATCTGTTAGTGGCTACTCCCTGGCAAACAAGTTACAAGATTTGATTTGCCGGCATCAAAGCGGTCCGCAGACTGCTAGCTATATTTACACCGTTACGTTTGATGAGATCATCGAACTTGGTGGTGTGATTTACGACCATAACCTGGATATGGTTATTAGTGTCGTTGGTGCTGATTCGTTGTTGAGTCATCCGCATGCCGTAGAAGATGTCGTTAATCACTTCTACGACCAAGTCGAGAAGAATAAGGACGACACTCAGTTCCGGATGTTTTATGTCGATCAGTTTAACCGCTATGGTCGACTGTTTTCAATATTCGGAGCAGAGCCCTTTGAAATCCCACGAGTGACGGACCCCAACCTAGCGGACGGTGTGCATCTAATAACCAACGGTTGGAATACGAAGTTCTCTGGATTGCGCCGTACTCCGAATGCGGTACCCCACCTGGTCATGTCGTTTGAAGATCTGGAAAAGGGTAAGTGCCCCATTCGGGTTTATTCATCCTATGCCCTTGCGAAAGCAAACGGCAATCCAGAAGCCGTATTCGAACAAGAAAAACTGGAGCTGAAGAAAGAAGTCCTCACTCGCGAACTGGCTCGAGATGAGATCCAAGCTGAACGTAAACTGATCGAACAGCGAGTACAAGGTACCGGTAAAACCTTTGAAACAGTAGCCAAGGTCGTGACTGCGGCAATCGGTCTGGCAACTGTGATTCTGACCTTTAAGAAAAAGTTAGGAGGAGGGAAAGATGGATGACAGATTATTCGCCTATATCCAGTCGAAACAACCCAAATTCAATCCAACGATTGCAGAAGGGATTGTCACTCGACAAATGGAAAGTCCGGAAGTCAATATTGACCGGATTTGGCGCTGTGCCATGCAGAGCTTCCCACCTGGGCTGAAATACCTCGGCTATGAACGAGTGGATCCGTATCGCCAGTTCATGGAGTTGGCTCGCATCCGTACCAGCCGGAGTCCTTCCGGCAAAAGTCTTTATGACGTTAGTCGTTCAGACCTGTACATGGTGCAGTTCAATTTCGAATACAACGCGTCCAAGCTGCGACCACGGTACCTGTTGTTACCCTATCTGGGCGATGCAGGCACCATTGTGCTCAGAGGCTCGGTATTTACCATTTCACCGGTATTGGCAGATCGGTGTGTATCGGTAACCAAGAACCTGCTGTACGTACCGCTAACGCGCGATAAATTAATCTTCCGTCAGACGCAGTGGACCATTTCGGTCGACGGTAACCACCGCCCCACGTTCTACCACCACAGCTCCATCCACCACCACAAACCCGATCGCTCCGTGACCAAACACACGGACTTCGTGAAATCGGTGGAACCGCTGGCGCTGTACATGTTCGCCAAATACGGATTGAGCCGGGCTTTCGCCGTGTTTGCAGAAACCAATGTCCATGTCGGTACGTTGGATGAAATCAACACCACGAACTTCCCGCCTGACAGCTACGTCATCTACGGTCCATCGGGGTCAACTCCCTCCAGCATGCGCCGTAAGCCGTGGTCAGCTACGACCATTCGTTTGGCTGTCAAACGGGCTCACGTAACAGCGAAAGTGGAATCCATGGTGGCTGGGTTCTTCTACGTGATGGATCATTACCCGAACCGCATCTTGTACCTGGAAGACCTGGAAGATACCCACATGTGGATGCGTCTACTGGGGTTGTCGATCTTTGGTCCAGCAGCCAGTGAAGGTGCTCTGGTTGAAAAGGTCCAGGCACACCTGCGTTCGTTGGATCAGTACATTGATCCGCTTTCTCAGGAAAACCTGATGGCAGACGGCCTTAATTGCCCGAACATCTATTACTTGTTCTCCTACGTAATGGAGAAGATGAATACGATGCTCAACCAATCGGAAAACAACCGAATGGATGGCAAACGACTCATGAGCTGGAAGTACGTCCTCCAGAACATCGTCGAGGCAATCTTCAACCTAACCTGGCGTTTGGACAACAAAGGGAAGGTGCTGTCAGAAGCAGAAATCGAAAGCCGGTTCAACCGCTTCTTGAATCCCGAGTTGATCTACCAGATCAATTCCAACCATGGCGAAGTAGCCACCGAAAGTTCGCCGTCTGACAGTAAAGTCATTCGGTTTACTTCCAAAGTCATCCCGCAAAGCGAAACTACCCGGCGCAGTAGCCGTGGTAGCGATCATGGAGAGAACTTCTCCGATCCGTCGCTGCGGTTGCATGCGTCGATCGCTGCGTGCGGCAGTTACCTGTATCTACCAAAGGCATCGCCTGTGGGTACCAGCCGCGCCAACGTATACGGCGAGGTTACTCATCATGGCGATTTGATAATTCCAGAAGAGTTCAGGCCGCTGCTTGATAGCGTGCAAGAACAGATCACTAAGGACCAAGAATGAGCCAGATCAATACCGCCTACTGGCGCCAGGACCCGATGAACCAGCAGGGTCAGGTAGTGCCAATCCAGAACTTGCCGCAGCACCAGGCCCAGTGGCAGCCTGCGGCAGAAGCCATCATGCGTACTGTACTGCAGCAGTACGCCCAGTCAGGCGATCATCTGGGCATTCACAGCTTCAATACGTACAGCCAAAACAACTACATGAACCAGATGTGGGCCAGTGCAGTGCGTGCTACATTGGAGGTGACAGAATTCCTGTTGGCATCGCAGCAAGTCCGTGACGTGATGACTGCGCTGCAGACCGCAGGTCCGCTCATGATGAAGATGTACATGTATCGTGAGCTGGTGAAGTACCCGCAGCTGCAGCCTTATGTGCAGCCTCAGGTGGTACAGGATGTTCAGGTTGCAGCACAGCAGGCTGAGACAATTGCGCAGCAGATTGACATGTTGCAGCGTCAGCGTCAGTTTCAGACACCTGGTGTCGGTATGGCACCGATGATGACTCCAGCTCCGGCGGTACCTGGGTTTGGCAACATGATGCCTCAGCAGACGATGCAGTGGGCACCTGTGGTCGGCGGTACGGCAGCACCGGTTAGCGCTGTGCCGGTAGCGCCCGTGGGTGGGATGGTAGGTGGTCGTTTGAGTACGCCGGGTGTGGTACCTAAAGCGACACCCACCCCCGCTGCTCCAGTTGCTCCAGCGCCGTTTTCAATCGGTCAACCGCCGAAGGGTCGTCCGACCGAGGACCATTGGATGGAACTGACCATGGGTGATAATGGTGCGGAAGCGGTCAACCAACATGGGGAAACCAAGACCTTCATGTCTGGGTTTGCTTCCACAACCAAAGAAATCACCCCAGCACCCGTCCCGGCAGCGACACCAGCGCCGGTACCGAAACGGTCAACCAACACCGATCTTATCGTCTGGCGCGTAGGGGATTCTCCTCTTCGCCCTTGTTTCCACAGAACAACCCATTACCTGGATGAAGATGGCAATATACGGGAGAAGCCAATGAATGATTACAACGCACATCAGTTGAACCTCGCCCTGCAAAAGATCAATCCTGCATCTGAAGGCGTGTTCTTGAAAACCGAACTCAGCACTGCCCCGCTGGTCGACGACGAGTCTGTTGAAGAAGAGGTCAACGACGCAATCGTGGTCAATGAGCCCAAAGTGCTCGAAGCCGTGGTGGTTTGTGATGACCTGGACATGGCCACGGAAATGCTCGGCGCTTTGCACAGCGTTCCCAACATGAACGTCCCGCTGGAATTCACGTCGGTGTCGGCAATGCCGTTCATCGTCAGCAATCGTGAACACCTGCGCCAGAGCTGTCCCAATCTGTTCATCGGTGCTGGTGCGTGCACCATGACAGAAATCCATCGTCAGATCGAAGAAGTCATCACGTACAGCCAACGACTGCACTACACGCTCAATCAGCTGGCTACGCGAGTGGTCAATGAAACGGTGACTGCAGGTCTGGGCTTGAGTCTGACCATCGATTCGTTCTTGACCGATTGGGCCGAGTTGGCAGCACACATTCGCGAAAGCTATCCGGAACTCTTTGACGCGTTCCTGGCGGCGCAGAAGACCATGTACAAGCGAATTGCCATCCTGGCCGACCCGTCTTTGGAATCCCACTACCTGCGGTTTACTTCCGGTAGTCTGGAACTGCTGACCAACAGCGGTATCCTGGTGAAAGACCACACCGTGGTGCTCCAGGATTCCAAGTCACAGACAGCGGTGCGTAAGGAACAGCTGGCGGATGAACACCGCAAAGCGCTCATCGACAATACGGTGGTGATGCTCAACACGCATTACGTCGCTATGTTGCCGATGAGCTCCGAAGACCTCGACCTCGACCTCGGCGGTACTGAGCCGGCTATCATCAGCCGCGCTACGACCAGTGTCCTGTACGAGTACATCGACTCGGTCTTCAAGCGGTCCTTCAACGACCGACTTCCGGCCACCGATGTCTGTCTGGTGGACTGGAGTGGTCAGCGACTCTACCTGAATGAAACCTTCTTTGATGAAGGTGTATACGCCGTACTGGTCTGATAGGTCAGACGGCAAATCCGCGAGAGGGCAGGGATTCCCTGCCCTCTTATGCCGTTAACCTAACGAGGTGTTTTATGGCGGATAAACCACCCTACTTTGACGACCTAATTGCACTGGTGGGGTCAAACACGCATTACGTGGAAGTGCTCGACGTGTTTAAGATCGCAGGTAAGAATTGGGAGACCTTACCGGAATTTATCGTCCAAGAAATCGAACGGCTCTACCACCACCTGCTGCTGTACCACAAGCTCTCTAAACTCGTCATGAAGGCATCCGTGCCTAATGCCCAAGGGAGGTTCACGTTTATCATCAAACATCGCGAGAGCGAGCCTAAAGCACACCTGATGTACGTTCATTCGCTGCTCTCCGGTGACCGGCTTAAGATGACGTCGATTGACGATCTGCGGCCGGTGTTTAGTGCCAACAGACTGTTGTTCGATCTGTTGGAGTTTGTGGTGAAAAACCCATCGACGACCAATGTTGAGTACTTCGAACTGATCAACGTCCTCAAGGAGAATTTACCGAAATTTGCATCATGGCACTAATCACGAAGTTCCTCCAGGCGAATGTTATGGTAGTTAACCCATACGTCATCTGGAGGACAATCGTGTCATCAAACAACACGTGTAGTATTGCCGCCGTGATTGAGGAATTCACGCGCTTTTATTCCGTCGAACGCCATACAACAGGACACCTCAGTCCGCGTAACCCTGTGGTGAAATATCTCGCTGTTCGTAATGAGATGTTGACCGCTTACCACCTTGGTCACCTACAACACCTCGTTGCCATCGTCGATCGCGACGCAGCTACCGCCGCCTTAGCGGTTGGATGGGTACTTCACTGTCGTGGTAGTGAAGTCAAATTCGTCACCAACGGCACTCATGTTTACTTGTCGCACGCTGGGCATTATTACGACGCCCTTAATCCCAAAGGTACGCCTCGTGAAACCGATGTGTACGGTTATCGACCGGCTGTTAAATCGATCTCCCTCTCGTTTAAAGACGCTTTTGAAAAGTACATGACCCACGATGAAGACGGCATCCTGCTTTTGCACAGTTTCGTCAATCGTGCCAAAGTACCTTCGTTTCTGTTCCGTCAGCCTGCAGGCGCTGGCGAGTACATCAACTACCTGGAAAGGATTGACTAACCGCCATGTTTGATCGTGCTAAATACGCTGAAATCTCCGGTCTGATTTTGGCTTTTGTAGAGCAGTACCAGACCAAACGTTTTGGGGGTGTACCTCACCTGTCGTCCCATCACCCGTTCTTCAAGTGGATGTGTCAGAAACGCGACTATTTGGAAGCGTATCACCTGGCGTACAGTAATGCCATAGCTGACCTTTGTCAGCGTTCTCCTGGTCTTTTTGTGTGCGCTATCGGTGCAGTGGCATCTGAAATGGGGTATCAAGTACAGTACCTTATTGCCAATGCCCGCCCTGTATTACGGGTCGATGGTCTGTACTTCGATCCTTTCTACTTTTCAGGGATAGCCTATATCTCCGATTTGTACGATTGCGGCAATGAATCCACAGTCAAGATTGTGGATGCTAAAACCATCTTTACCGACCACACCTGTTTAGTAGACACAGATCACTCGATCATTCAGTGGTTTGTGCAAAGCCGCACTGGTCGTAATTTTCAGTATCTCGAATAATGCGGCATAGAGGAGGACCTTTTGGTCCTCCTCTTTTTTTTTTGTTTACACGTTGTCGTCAGGTTTAGCGTCAGTATCTTTAGCAGAAGTTTCATCTTCTGCTTTCTCGGTATCTGCCGCGTCGCCATCTTCCTTAGGTGCTTCCTCGGTTTCTTCCGTTGCTACTGGTTCTTCAGTAGCCGGCTCTTCCGAACTTTCTTCTTCCGTACCATCTGCTTCAGTCGCGTCGGTAGAAGCTGCGTCATCGGTTGCAGTATCATCGGCTGTCGAATCGGTGTCGTCTCCACCGAAATCCCCACCGAAATCATCACCACCGCCACCATCCATTCCGTCAGAACTATCAGTCGACCCACTGTCACCGGTCGTACCCATCAGTTCGTCTTCGGATTGCTTTTCCTTTTCCAGACGGCGTGTGAAGTCACGGGCATTCTTCTGCATCAGCGTTGCAAATTCCTCCAGCGACCTCTGGACGGATTCGGCATGCGCCAACACTTCCCCTGCCACAGTCTTCGCACTCTGATCATCGTCTTCCGTTTTGCAGAGAATTTCCAATTCTTGCATCATGTTGTTACGACGCAGCCAGTCTCGGATAAAGTAAGCCCTCACTGCTTTGGTGTACGCCTCAGCAGAGTCAGCCGCTTCGTTTTGGAACACCCCTTGAACCATGGCTTGTTCAACGTATGCTGGCAGGGTTTGGTCGAGCACTTTGATGTATTCTTCCAATGCCGCTGCTTGCGATTCGAACTTCGCCACATCAGGTTCGGGTAAGGTGATGCCAAAGTTATCGACAAAGTCGAAGAGGATGGCTTCTGCCAAACGTGCGAGGATCTTGTTCTCGGACTGCCCTTTTTCAGTGTCATCAAGGTTTTCTTCTTCAAGGTCGTAGGTGTCCAAGAATTTTTGATAATCCTCGCTCCCCAGTTCCTTCAAGAATCGCACCACGACTTCCAACAGATCGCGCATCAGATGACCTGAGTTATACACGTACTTCTGCAGGTGATCACTGAACACTGCCACCGCCACGTCCTGAAGCATTTTGATCTGCTTGGCCATCATGAGGTTACCCGACACGATGGACTGCGCAAATTCGACGTTCTGCGAATTGTCAATGAGGTCAGGAAGCATCCCCATGGCTTGGATGTACCGTTTCCGTAGATCGTCTTCGTAGTCGGTGTCGATTTCAGCACCAACCTGTTGACGGTCTTCTTGCGATACCTTGGTTTCTGGGTAATTGGGATTACCGGTCACCACAGTCGAGATGTTCGCATTGACGATGTGATTAACGATATCCTGCGGATTGCTGCTATCGAACAAGAAAGTCGTTGACCGAGTCTTGGAAAACTCGTGTAGCAATGCATTCACGGTTTCCTGCGGTGCCTGGTCATCGGGATCCAGTTCGATGTTAAGGTTCACCGCCGGTGTGGCTTTACGCAACGCAGCCATGGTGTTGGAGAACATCACCGCAGCGCGGATGGTCCCCAGGATTTTGGCCTTGTCTACCAGACTGCGACCCATGCCATGATCGTCGTAATCAAAGGCAATGTAGGTAACCAGTTCCGCAGGAATAAAGAGGATCTGGGTGCCCATGTTTGCCAACTGACGAGCCAGCATGATGCGGTACAACTCGTTGTTCTTCGCCAGTTCCACACCGGTGTTATACTTACCGGTCTTCAGACGATTGATCAAATCCGCCTGAACTGCTGTTGCATAACTGTTGTAGAACTGCTGCGAATCACGCACCTTACTCCAGTCACCACCACCAGAAATCTGGTTGTAGATGGTAGAAACAATCCGGTGGTTAGCCGACCCGTCGTTCTTATCAGCCAGAGACGTCTTCATCTTCTGGTAATAGTCACTTCCTTTTGCTCGATGGATGGGGTTACCGTACTCATCCAGCAACAGGAAATACGCAATGTGCTGCTCGGGGTTACCGGGCACGTGGACCGGGATCAAGGATTCCGGCGGCAGAGTCATTACCAGCGGGTGACCCACCGGGGTACGACGATACGTATCGGTCGGGTAAAGTGCTACCGACACGTTGCCGCGCATTTGACGGTTATGGGTCAGTTTGTCGATGGCTTGGTTGACAATCTCAGCATTCTTGTCTTTCTTGCTAGAACGACTGAGATAAGACTCGAGTGAGATCTCACCGTACGACGATGCAAGCCCCTGCTTGATCAGTGCTTTGGTGACAGCGTTCTGTCTGACTCGTTCAGCCACGCCGGGGAATTTCAGCGCGTTGACGTTATCCACCACCGTTACTTTACCACCCAAATCCGCGCCTTTAAAGACCTGGGCGGTTTGCTCGCTCAAACTAGCCGTGGTGGTAAACATCGATTCAAAACTAACGGTAGTTGTTGGTTTGGTTGTCGGTGCGTTCAGCAATCCGTAGCCAAGCAATCCGGAACTCACCGCCGCATGTTCACGGGGGTCGTACCAAGCCGTCAGTGACTCCAGGCTGATTTCGCCGCCCTTGTTGATTAGGCTGTCCAACCCGCTTTCGGGGATTACTGCCAGCGGATAAGAGCCATGGGTAAAGAGCGCGTTTTCCAGGGCTTTCGGTAGAATGTCTTTAACCTTGTACTGCTCTGTGAAGTAGTCAGTCAGGTATTTCAACATTTCAGCGTACAGCGTACCGGTGATTGCTGTGGTACCGCTGGCAAAACTGACCGTAGTAGAGACCATATCCTGTGGCGATATGATCGATGAAACCAGCAGTCGTTTAATGAGCTCAATGTCCGGCAACATCTCGCAGAGGTTCATGGAGTTGGTGATCTGGCTGGCCAAATCGTTACCAATGGATTCCAATCTACCGCGGTCTGGTGTTTCGATACCGGTATTACCGACGCGCTGACCTTTTACCGTTTTGCGGGCAGGAACCAGCAGGTTTACCACAGCACCAACGTCGGTGTCTTTCGAGAACGGGTCAATCCGTTTCGCACCGCTGCCAAGATTATCAGTTGTCATTGAATCAACCCTCAGTACTGTAGGGACGTGTTATGTCTTCAAAACTTTACGATCTTTATCTCAAGGATGTGCTTGCACTGGCCCGCACCATTGTGATTAAAAGCGAGGCTGCTGCCAACGCCATCAACAACGCCTTGATGCAGGTCGGCGTACAGGTCGACCTGTACCGACCCAAGACGTGGAAATACTATCTTAACCTGGCCGGTGAATACGGTCCAGGCGATGTGCCGATGACAATTACGTCATTCGATACATTAGAAGAAATTGCTTTCACACGAGCCACGATGCGGGAACATAAAGCAACCGCCAAGGCCTATGTCTACGGAACGCCATATTATCAAGCTTTGGTTGAGCGTTATCCGAATCAAGAGCTGCTAATCCGCGGTATTTTGAGTCCGATTGACATGGACACAGCTATCGCGGCAGCCGATCACCAAATTCTCTGGTACGACACCAACCTGGTGGAAGACCAAGAAACCAACCTGGTGGAAGAGCTCCAGTTGGTGATAAACGCCTTTTATCAGCGCTGGTATATTTCAGCCTATGGTATTTATCATGAGCTGTACGATAGTGCCGCACTGGCAGTGATGTACGGTCATTTGCCAGAAACCATCCTTGGCATCCGTTTGAAGAACTGTCACACCAATCGTGCACACAGTTTCCATATCTGGACCTTCTTGGCCGGCCAAGGGAATCTGGATGTGTACCGCGACTATCTGACCACCAAACAGGCGTTGTGGTTATACCGCAACATTCGCTACATCAACAACAATGCTGGTAAAGCGTCGACCTTCAAGATGCTGATCCAGCACATGTTAACTGAACGCGGTATTCCAGCTGCCTCGTATTCGTTGGTACACGACACGTCAAACTTGCCAACCGATTTGGTCCCTGCGGTGAAGATGGCGGCAACGCCACTAAACCTCAAACACATCGTCCCACCAGGAGGGTACTACAAAACAGTCCAACAGGTGGTGGATCAGGAAGATGCGCTGGCGCGTCAGAACGAAGAATACAACGCTGAAGAAGTGGAGAATGCCACCTTTAAAATGGCGCATTCTAACTTCTCACGCCTGCCTACTAAAGTGGTGGAATCAAACGCCATTGACAGTAGCGATAGCGAGGTATTCACGTTACCGGATGTGTTGCTGAATCACTGGATGTACATGGTACACAAGAACCTGTACCGTGCCATGATTTCAGCGGTTCATCCCAATACCGGCGAAATCGTAACGATGTCAGTGAAGGATGCGTTTCTGCTGTGGTTCTACGCTGAGCACAAGGCCGTTGGCATCACACACACGCACCTACCATTACTGCAAGCCAAACATGTGCGAAAGATCAAGGTGCCGTCATTCAACGAGTTGCGCGTACTGGCTGATAAACCGTACGTGACAGATCAGATGATTAACGAGACGTATGAAAATTTACCGCCTGTGGGACTGACTGTTTCCACCGAAGGTTTCTTCGACTTGTGTCATCAGATCCACCAACATCAGTTGTGGCACTTCCGTTTATACAGTGTCCAAGATCATTTAAAGGTCAGAGCGCAGTACGAACAAGTGGTTGAACACCACAACTGGCACTATGCACTGGATTTCGGCCAGACTGTGACATACGAGAGCTGGTTCGATGAACGTGGGCTGAACTTCGATTCCTTGCAACAGGCTGATTGGGAACTCTTTGCGAAAGAACTCCTGAACAAGGCCACTGGATCGGATACAGCGAAACGTTTCAGCCTGCGCGACATCCAGTCTGCTATCTTGAGGCTCATGTCACAGCTCAGCAGCTACACGATCCAGTTCATTCAGTCGATGTCTACCGAGAAGAGCATTCCGGTAGGGACACCGACTCATCGAATTGGTGATGTGAATAGCGAAGGGGGTAATACGTTCTCGGTCATGGTTCCCGAGTTCCGGGTGCTGGGATTGAAGGAACGAGAAACCAGCGGACATGCCGTCGGTTTGGTTGGTGAGCAATTGACCAACGTCGACGTTATTGCACGACAGACCGTTGACTCGGATCAAGGTGTTTCTATTGGTATCTTCCAGGTACCGGTGTGCGAGTATAAAGTCTTGCTATCTGGTCCCCGATTCGACCTCATCGAAACAACCGAAGTCGAGCTATCGCCTGACTTGGCCAGACTGGTCATGAAGCACGAGCTGAACGATTTTGAAGGGTATTAAGCGGAGGCGGGAGGGCTAGCCCTCCCGCCCTATTTTCGTCATTTTATGACGTACCGAAAAGCATAAGGAGCGCGGGGATGTCGCTTTTTTACACGTCGGTGATGGAAAACATCATGACGCAACTACGCGCACAGAACCAGGGCCTTCCTGCTTCCGTGTTGCCTTCTGATATTCGTTTAACTTTGTTAAAGACCGTCACCAATCATTCATCGGGTAAAAATACCCGTGCCGTTGTGACTGTGGGCGAAGGTGAAAGAGTCCGCGGCTTTAAGCCGATTTATTACAATCGTGTCAATCTTGGCACGGTGTTACGCAACATCAGTTTCCCGCTGCCTAAAGGTGCAGCTCTCCGCACTCATGACCTGATCCCTTTGCTCAATGCGCGCTATGGTCTCGGGTTGACCGTTAACGACGTTTATGATGCACCGCTGCCGGCGATTGATGCGGTAGTTGGCATCACGCTGCAAGCCAAGCCTAAGAGTATTGTTTGGACAGGGTCTGCGGTCATCTTTTTGAATTCAACTACCGCTGTACCAAACCGGGTGCCGCAAACAACAGGTGTGGTTAACCTTGGTCAATTGGAGAAGGGTGGCAGTGTCGTCCTAACGCCTGAGATGCTCCTGCAAGGGACAACGGATCCGGATGGTGACGCGTTGTCGGTTTCATTTGTTCAAACCACGTCCGGCAACGGTACACTTGCAGGTACCGGTCCATGGACTGTCAGTGCTACCACTACAGGTACGCTGGGATTAACATACGTCATCTCCGATGGGCGCGGCGGTAGTGTTACCCAATACGCTACGCTGGAAGTGGTTGAAGGGTCTGGTAATACCGAACTCTTGCCGTTTACCTTTCAACTCATCCCGACTCTTGTAGGACGGCTTGACAGTGAATTCCCGCTCGGTGATCCTGGTCCCGACCTGATCGTGACGGGTAATTTTACCCAAGGGTCTCTGTTTACTGTCGAAAGCCCCACCTTGGCATTTGTCGGCGGTATGCCAGAACGCCAAGCATACAACGATTACACGACCGCCACGATTGGTGACCAGGCACAGACCTTGGCCGAACTAGGCTCATGGGACTATGGTCATTTTGATAATGGCAAGTATGCGCCAGGTGGGATGAACGGTCGCCCCGCGGTGTACTACTACAACCATGAAGATGGTGGTCGCATCGTACGTCGTAGCGTACGCCACACGCCTCGTTTCGGTGAACTCTTTTGTGCATCATCTTTGCGTGTTCCGCCAGGCAAGGCACTCGGCGCGGCCAATCAACACTGGACTAACAGTACACCGATTCCTGGTGTCATCAATGGTCGCAGCCAGCTCAAGATGTTCTGGGCTAACGTCGACGACGGTGGCGGTGAACCGGCCGACTTGATCATGCCGACCTTGGTATCGAAGGTTTGGGACTACGGTGGTAACTCCCATGCCCTAGATGCATGGGGTAGTGTAGGGATCGATGCTGAATCGACTTGGGACTGGGACAGCTGGAACTTCTTCCGCTGCTGGGCTAAACATAACCCGGCCGCTTGGGACGCTGGGACAATGGAACTCAACATTGTTTCTGCGCGCGGTAATGTAAAGCGGGCGATGGTCGGGCCGGTGTTGAATAACGAAGCTACCGCACCATTGTTTAACGAAGTTGCTTTTGGCAAGTGGACCGAAGGGAATAGCCTCACCCAGATCCTGAACGGGGACGTGTATGTCGCCATTGGCGAAAATTCACCGTGTCGTGTTGAGATCGGTGACAAGCCGGTTTATGACCGTTGTGGTTCGCTGGCACTCTGTCCACCAGTGGAGTGGAGTGAAGCCAATAAGAAAATGACCGGTCGTTATACCAACGGCGATCTGTTACCTGGGCGGCCGCAGTACGTCTATGTCTTCAACAAGCATAATCAGCTGCTGAGTCAGTATGGGAAGTTGGTGAACTACCGTCAACCGACGGTGATTTCCGGCGGCGATGAAACATTGTCCTGGCGAGCCAACCTCTTGGCCAACGGCTATGAAATCATCGTCGAAACCAACGGGGCTTATAACTTCGGGACGGGTCCGACTGAAGTAGCGTCACTGGGTTTTGGTGAAGACTACCTGTATAACACAGCACTCAATACCATCTTGCAGGACGGACAGCAAGCTGGTCCGCTGTATGTGGCTGAGGGTGGTGCGCGCCGCGTCGAAGTTAAAGACGGCGTGCGTGTGCTGGCCAGTCGTTTACTTGATCCATCGGCATGGTCTGGTGATCGAGACGCAGGTAGAATCCTGAGTTATGAACTCAACCCACCACTGGGACCCAATGAAAAGATCGCTGCGTTCCAGTTGTACAAGATGGATTACGACGGCGTGCCGTTGAACTGGCAAATCAAGTCCATCCGGTTCCTGAGCGGTTTGGTAAAACTCGATAACAACACGTTCAACGAAAGCTACCTTCGCAGCTTCCGTGAACACACCAACGCCATGTTAACGTGGGATGCCACTGGGCTGACCACTAACTCCACCATTGTCCACCCGCATGTGAACTATGGTTGGTGTTACTACGGCGTGATGTTGGATTCGGGTGATATCAATGCAACCAATGGCCGCATCATCACCCACATGAACCGACACGACGGTGGTCGTTATCTGGAGACAGCTGAAGATAACCTGATGGTGATTGATGGTGATTCGGAAAACCGGATTAACTGGGTTTCGTATCAGGATTACTTTGATACGACCAACTTTTCACCAGCACAGATCGCCGCAGGGAGTTACGAGCCAAGCAATATCGATCTTTCGCTAACGGATATCCTGATTCAGCGCGGTTCTTTTGCTCACGCCGTGCTTGCATCTGGTCCCAATCCAGCTTTGAGTGAACGTCAGGTTATCTTGTTGCCGAAGTTCTGGTCAGCGAACCGACTGCGCTTGCATTACTGGCAATCCGTCGCCAACTTTGAGGTGAAGTACATCTTCATCTACAACGACGACAATCAGCTGGTTGCTACGATCCACTTGGATGGGACCTATGTAGCTCCGGCCTGGGACATGTTGCTCGATACCAAAGGTCTGTTGCGTCGAGCTGGCGGTAACGATAGTTCACTAGCTGTCAAGTTGAACAACCTCATGGTTACCGGTAACACACAACGGTGGGTGTTTGTAGCAAAACCGTCTACGTTGGCGACTACGCTTGGCGTGTGCGGGTATTTTGTCACAGGCACCGATGCCAGCAAAGTATTGGCGTTCTATCAGGACGGTTCTATCGGTCTACGCATGCCAGGTATGCCGTCTCTTGTCATGATTCGCCCTGCTGGTGCACATCTGCTGTCTACTGCCAATCGGTCAGTGATCGAGCTGGAATGTATCGGCGGTACCAGCATTGTCGTGCGGGTTGATGGTGTAGAAGCTGGCCGGTACGATGGTACGGGACTGGCACTCCAAGTGAACCTGTTGATGCACTCCGGTGTTGGTAATTCTGGTTGTGTCGGTACGCTGTACAGCGCTCAGTATTACGAAGGCGCTACGCTGGTGCATCGATTTAAACTCGAAGAGGGAACCGGCCTACAGGTGAGCGATGATGTGAACGGCGCTACGGGAACAGTTGGTTCCAGTTTGTCCTGGGAAGTGTAATAGTGCCGGGAGGAAATCCTCCCGGCTTTTCCATTAAGGAATGCTCATGAGTGCTCAGCAAAAATTCGTCGACCTCGTGAACCGGGACAATCCTGGATTGAACCTGAAGGTCACGGATGTCGATTTCAGTCAAGCGATTGATAACCCCGATGTGGGGATTCAGCGCGATAGTCGCATCACCCTTACTTCCAAGAATTTGCAGCGGTTTAAGGGTCCAACAACCCTGTGGTACAACCGCATTGACTTGAACCGTATCTTTGGTGGTGGTACAGTCAGCGTGGTGATTGATCACGCTGAAGGTGATGTGGATGCCATCTACTACACCACAGACCTCGTCGGCCCGTTGAACCAGCGTTTTGGTTTGGATCTGGAAGAACAGGACGTAGTCGTCACTGCGATTCCGCATGACGATGGTATCGGTGAAATTGAGGTCTTTATCAAGGCCGGTAACCCGGCTTGGAAGGGCAGTGTACGCGTGTCGTATTCGGGCTCCAGTGAAGAACTCAGTAGCGTGATCGTGAATGCCACTCTGTTTGGTTTCAACTACCCGAACAGCGACTTGACCAAAGGTCAGGCGGCGGTGTACTCGTACGCCATCCGGGGTCTTGATACCGACATCGCTTACTGGACTGCCCAGGTACCAGGTCCGGTGTTGGCAGCTATGGTCGAACCGTTCAATCGCGGTGATAACGTGGATGACACCTGGATACACGACATCACAGCGCCCAGAGACTTCAACCTGGCTGGTGGTACCGTGCTGTATAACGGCACGAATAACGCAGCATCGATCCTCGCTGCTCACGGTGTGATCACCAATCCCAGTTTTACCAAGGTGTGCATCATCGCACTGTCGAACACTCTTTGTTCTAACTTTGGCGGGAAGCTGACGATCTATTACGCGTAACCGTATTTTTATACAGCCGCTCGTGGATGTATGAAGGTACCTTTAATAGGAACGAATGTCGATGCAAAAGACTACTCGCACCATTGCGGGTACGGCACTTCAGGTTGCTAAGAACCTGGGTATTCCGTACACCATTGAAGCTCATTCCACCTTGAATGAGAAGTTTGAAATCCAAAACGGTGTTCTGCCGTCGACGAACGAAATCCCTTCTATCCGGTTCTTCTGCATCGGTAAAGGCGGACACCGCGCGTCAGTCGGCACTGATGGGACAGTCAAAATCGCCAACTACGATTACGACCCTTCCAATGCCGCACTGTACGACCACCTGCCGTTCGTTCTGCGACCGGTGCTCAATGACCTGCCGATCGAACGTCGGATCAACTACGCACTGCGTAAGCGAATCAACGTGCCTGGTCAAGGTGACTTCTTTGCGTATTACCTGAAGAAGCTCGATCTGAGTGCCGCAGCCATTCAGAAACGCATCATCAACCGCGTTAATGGCGTGGAAAGTGTGACCCCGTTTGTCTACGACAGTCAGAACCTGTCGCCTGCTAAACCGACTCTGTCGAATACCACCGTGACACAAACGACCGGCAGTTTCATCCATGCCAGCACCCTGGTACCGGTGAACTTCGACGCCTTTGATGTGGCCGAGCTCAAAGAAGTCTGTAAAGTACTGTACGGTGATGAAGAACTCGCCATCGTATCGGAAGTGGGGTTGGTTTCGGCGGTGGAACGTCAGGTAACGGGTCAAGGTGGTTCAGGTGAGAACATCCAGTATCAAGAAGCGATTGCGGCGCAGCTGGCGGCGGTCATCCCGACCTTCCACGCTCTGGCGGTACTGAACAACGGTTTCCTCATGAACTTCGACCTGGGTGAAAAGGAACCGATGATCACAGCCAGCAACCAGACGGTCGTATAAGGAGGTCGCAATGACCTCCTCCCCGTCGGTGTACCGGATCGTTGGTATCGACCCTGGTACCGACACCTTGGGGATTGCAGTGCTGGATGTGGATGTTCAGAGTCGGTCGGTGGAAATCGTCCGACTCTACACCCTACACGCTAGTCGCAATGTCGACCCGCTGTCTGCAGCATCCGTGTTTCGGGGATCGCGCTACGCCCAGATTCAGTATCTGGAAAAAGCCATGTCGTCTTTGTTTGTTAATCTGATGCCGTCTGCTATCGTCCATGAGTCACCGTTTATGGGAAGATTCCCAGAAGCGTATCGGGCGTTAGCCGAGTGTATCGGTGCGATCAGACGAGCATGTGATCAGTACAACCCAACGCTGCTTATTGAATCGGTAGACCCACCTACCGCGAAGCTGGCAGTAGGTGCTAAGGTCGGTCGAGACTCGACCAAAGACACGGTAAAGCAAGCTGTTCTAGCTATGCAACTACCGTGCTCAAACGTGGTGGATTTATCGTTGGCGTCAGAGCACGCTATCGATGCCATTGCTGTGGCCTACTGGAAAGCCAAGAAGCTGATAGCGGGGCTGTAGTGGCCCCGCTTTTATACCACACACGAGAGAAATCCCATGACCACCAAAGGCCAATATATCGTTGTTGAAGGGATGGATGGTGCCGGTAAGACCACGGCTATGAGCGCCGTGACCTCATTCCTGGTATCCCAAGGTATCAAGTTCGAAGTGGTCCGTGAACCAGGGTTCACCGTCCTGGCTGAAGAGATTCGAGAAGTCGTTAAACGTCCCCGTCTGGATACCGTCGATCCTCGTGCGGAGCTACTGCTCTTTGGTGCGGCACGGGCCGATAGTTACGCGCGCATCAAGACTATGTTGGATAACGGTATCACGGTGGTGTCAGACCGTTCTGCGGTATCGACCTATGCGTACCAGGGTGCTGGTCGTGGGTTGTATCGCGAAGTCGATAAGCTGCGCGAGATCGTCTTCGGTGATGACGTTCCGTACGACTATGGCATCTTCCTGTTGGTTGATCCACTGGTAGGTCTGACGCGTTCTCGTGGTCGTGGCGAACTCGATCGTCTTGAGCAAGAACCGCTGGACTTCTTCAAACGCGTTGCAAGCGCCTATGACAATGCGGCTGAACATCGCAAATACTGCAAGTCGACATTGTACCTGCACGTTAGCGACATCAGCATCAGTCGCGTTGACGAACAGTTGCGAGACCAGCTGGCGGTGCGGTATAAGTACCTCAATAAGGAGTGATGGCATGAAACGTTGGGTGTATGTATCGGATGAATCGATACAGCCAGGCATCCTCCACACTGACGGGAATTTCCACCTTCGGATTAACCCATCATTGCTGGTCGATCCTGTTCAGTCGGACGACCAGTATCCTGGAGTATTGGTGTACGTTCAGGTACAACGTTATCTGGTACACTCAGGGGCGCGGTATGTGGTTAAACGCTCTGATGTCAAACGGGCGATGGAGAGCGGTAACTACAAGTTTATGCTCAACCCGTACTCCGACATTCGTTGGGGTGATACGGTGTCTGCGTACTTCATGCATTACCTCAGCAAAGCCAAACGGATCCTGATGATCTTAGGACTTCGTCCACGCAAGGAGTGAGTATGAAAAAACTCAAGACCTGGTGGTCACTGCTGAAGTTCCGGTGGCGGTTCTTCATGCAGAATTTGGAGATGGCCTCCAGCGTGACGCCACAGATGTTGCTTGAACCGCCCGCTCAACAGCGGACCATGAAGATCCGCATGTCGATTGCGATGCAACCCAAGACAATGCATCCAGTCTGCGCCATCCAACAAGTGTTTGAGTTTATCATTTCATCGCCAGATCCGCAGTACCTTAACGGTATCATTTCAACGTTATCAGCCGATGATGCAGAACCGGACGAAGGTACCATCATCCACCCGGTAATCAAGAATGCGGTATTGTTAACGCTTGAAGAAATCGCAACGAACAAAGAGTTTAATACCTTCCTGGCCAAGACGTTTAGTCAACCGTCTACGGATAGAGTGGTGTTGGAGTTCTTCTCGGACTACGAACCAATCTTTTACAAAGACCTGAAGAAGTTGCGGGTTTACACTGCGTTAAGTGATGTGTCATAAGCGGGTGAGGGAACCCCTCACCCTTATGCCGTTCGATGTTATGGAAGCTATGTAGCACCGCGTAATTTATCGCGTTTGCTAGAAGCCGTCTAAATGGCTTTCTAAGAGATTTCGTTAAAACCTCTGGCGGTTTTACCGTTCTTTATTCTCTTGCTGTTAGAATGCATTATAGGACGTAATAGAGGGATGCTGTATGGTACATCGTATCGTGGATCTGCTGAACCTTCATTTTAACCAACAGCTAACAGAACATGACGTTGTTTTGGAAGACCCGTTCGTGCCTAATGAGCCGCGAGTAGCTAGAAACACCGGGTGTTGGGTGCTACCGACACGTGATGTAGTACCCCTTGCCCCAGGGGTGTTCTATTACGATCGACTAAACCTCCCTGCAACCTTTGCTGGGATGACACCCATTGTGAAGGCGTATAAAGGAGAGAGTGTTTCCACTCGCCAACTGGCTGTTCGGTTGGCGCAGCGATATGGCATTGAGTTAAAAGCCACAGACGTAGTGGATGATGTGGTATCAGTAGAAAGCGTACCTCAAACGGTGGACTTACAGGTCACGGCGAATAACCTGATCTGGACGGGGAGCTTGAAGATTGTGTTGGATGAATCTGTTCCAGCCCTGGACTCGATTTATTATCCGAAGTTCCATGAGATCAACCCAACTGGTGTCGACATTACCCGCAAACCAGCCTCGGTGTACAGCTGGGACTTTGACCTATCCGACACGGGCATTGAAGCGATCTTACCGCTCTTGCGTCCTGCGCAATCCGTAGTGGAAAGCTTTGCCGATGACTTGACGCGTATCAGCGGTGACCAATGGTGCTTCACCGATCGACCTGGTCCATTTAACCTGTTTGGCTCCATCATCTTGCATAACGGTTCGCCCTTATCGCCAGAGGCACGTAAGCACTTAGGCGGTAACCCTAATCACCATGCGGTACTTGCAATCCTGCTCAGTCACTTTTGCACCAATCTCGGTGGAGTGCTCCTGTTGGGGTACCGAAACTCCAATTCTTTTTAGCCCTACATCACCAGTGTGAATCAGGTGTAACCGAGATACCACCATGACTGAGAAATTGTACACTTACCTGCTGGAGATTCGCGTCCAAGTGGGCAAAGAGAAATCGCGAACTGACCCTGTGGTGTTTTCTGAAGAAGAAACCCATCGGTTCAGCCCGTCGATCAACCTGACCGAATCCGTCCGTGTGAGTCTGGTGGTTGGTGGTAAGTTAGCCGCCTTTAGAAGCAAGGTGAAGTTCCTGCCCAAGAAGACTCGTTCGATTGCTGAGAGCGGTACGCTCTACATCGAGTGTGTTGAAGTCGACAAATAGTTTGTTAATCATCATTGGTCAAGGAGACCGCGTTAACATGGCCCGCAGGTTGTCTCGTAATGAGTTTATTTCCCTCCTTCTCAAACACAACTGGGACTATATCAAGTCCAATCGCAGCGGTGTTTGGAATGAAGGGCAAAAAAGCAAAAAGAAGATCGAAGCTGCAGCAGCTCAGTCTCCTGAGTTCACGCAGATGTACTACGACTACCAGGACTACAAATATGCTGGCGGTGAAAAGCCATCGTGGATCTTCGTCCACATCCCCAATGAAGCTGTAGAACTGGCTGAATAATCCAACCACGAGGAGAGAGGGTGTCCTCTCTCCTATGCCGTAACCTGAGGAATCGTACATGGAACTTACCAAAGCCTTACTTCCCGACCTCGTTAAGCTCTGGGAAAACTACACTGATCTGAAGAAACGCACTGCGGTACTTACCGCCGGCGACTTTTATGCCAATGAAACCCAGGTGCTGTTGAGCCAGGCGTTTTCTCAGACCCTGCATGCTTTGACATACAAGGGCAACCGTCTGTCTACGTCGCGTTGCCGTGAGCTGACGACTCAGTGGTACCTCGGTACCCTGCAAGCTTCAGAGTGCGTACTGAAGGTGATTGCAGAACTCGGCGGTAACGAGCTCTTCGATATTGAAGATGGTGAAGGTAGCTCGTATCGTTTTTCACGACCAGTGAAGGCATCGCCAGACACCTGTCCCGATCCGCGTGAATTTGGCGACATCAAGTCGCTTGTATCGTTCATTGTTGACGAGCCAATGCACTGGGATAAAATCCCAGATATCGGCGACGGCAAGTTCAGCATCAGCTGGAGGCTGGAAGGGGTCGTTCCTTTCACTGGGGAGTTGATTCGTACATGGCTGGTGGCAGCCCTCGCTAAAACCGGCGGTGGTCTTAGCTTCATTGAGTACGCTACCGACGGGTTGGTTATCATCCGGGTGTATTACAACACCAACTGGTACCTTAACGCACCGCAGAAGATTCCGACTGTCCCGCCGAACTACACTCCTCGCGGCGTTTACCAGACTCTACTTGAATCGGCGGCTAAGTCGGTTCCAGATGACGGCAGTTTCCCTCAGTTCTATGGCGGTGTCCATTTCTTGGTAACTAGTTTGTCCGAGAGAACGTGGAATAAACTGATGCACCACAATACTCGTTTTTCGATTATAGGGGAGCGCACTGGCAAACTTGAGCTGCCGATCACCGAAGAAGGAGAAGTCCCGATCTTTCAAGTAATTGGCACCGAAAAGGAATTTCTGGATCGCTTGCCTTATCTGACGGGCTTTATAATGGACATGTCGGAGGCACATCCTGGTGAGTGGTGGATATTTTCGTCGAACGAGGCCGATGCGGCTGTTCTGCGAGAAGCGACGTCCTACATCGTCAAGTAACGAGGGAGATATGAACGCTCAATTGCGAGAACGACTCTATTCGCGGTTACGTGCTGAGTTTGGTGCTGACTCAATCGAACGATTAGCGAAGGTGCTGCCGTCGCTCATAATCCCGGAAGGATTGCGATTGTCGGTCGTAGAACGCATGCTGTTAATCGATGCAATCGACGAGTGTGTGGAACGTTCCGGTAGTGACGAACTCGCGATGGAATTCATGGGGATGTATCTACTGGATGCGGTAGACGACGACGGTCGTATTGATAATGTCAAAGCAGCTGCTCATTTACTTGCCGGCGCCTACGGGGACTCACCTAACAACCGTGACGTTTTCCAAGCGGTCAGAGTAACCGCAGAAAGGGCGTCATCGGGATTTTACTGCAGCGTCGTCACTCGTGACGCTAAATCGGAAACGGACTTTCTGTGCTGCCACATGGGGATGTATACCGACATGGCTTATTACGACCTCGTGAAACATTGCAAATACCGTTAACGCAACGGTATAGGAGGAGAGGGATTTCCCTCTCCTCTTTTTTTCATCAAAATCGAATCCCAAAAAATCTCAAACCTATATCGTTAAGGTGAGCCGGAAGCTCGAGTGCACTGGAAACTCGCTTCCACAACGTGAACAAAAAAGAGGATTACGACATGAATACTATCGACACCACTACCACCATCGCCGCGCTCCGTACCGCCATCGCCGCCACCTACGGCGATGACGCCGTCGCCAAGCTCACCCCCTTCATGGGTGAGCTGGTAGTTCCAGAAGAGCTGGTGTACACCAGCTCTGACTTGGAAGCAGCCAAGCTGTGGGTGAACAGCTCTCGCGAGTTGTTCCCAGAGTTGGCCGATAACCTGGAGGCGTGCATCGCCTTCCAGGCAATCCCTGTCATGGACGCCGAGCTGGCGGCGGTCGCCGCCTTGGCCGGTGGGGTGCTCGGTCAACTCTCGGTTGTTGAAACCGAGAAGTTCAAGGCCTTTTTCGAGAGCATGGACGCTTACCGGTCTTCGCATGAAGAGATTATCGAGATTACCGAGAAGGGGGAGAAAATCAAGGAGATTATCTCTCCTATCTTCTTCTCCAAGGATGGTGCCTTCACCATGTTCTGCGAGCTTGTGTCGCGCGGGCCATCATCTTTCCACTAAAGGCTAACACCCCAGCCCACGGAAGCTGGTAAAATAATTCTGGGGCCCTCGCAAGAGGAAGATTAACCAACAAAGGAAAGCGACATGACCCGAAACGTCATTCTGTCGACTCCGATGCTGCTCGAGGAAGGTGCGTACACCATGCGCTACATTTCCCTCGAGGAAGCTGCGGAGTGGGTGAAAACCCACAATCCTAAGAACTACGTGGGTCACTCCACTGTGCGGGTTCTGGGGATTGAGCCGACTGCTGATCGTTCTGTCTGTGACGGCTATGACCAGGCTCTGAGCCTTAAAGTCATGGGTCGCACGGAGTTCGGCCGTGAGTACACCGCAGAAGAAATTCTGGCCATCGGTGTAACTGCGATGCTGATCGAACGCCAGTAAGCGGACCGACAGAGCACCTACCCGTAAAGTCGGGCTGAGTCTTGCACCTGCTGAAAAGCGCAGGTGACCGCACGTGGCGGGCGACTTGGAAACAGAACAGAGAAACACGGTGTACCAACCAATTCCCCGGAGCCCAGGAGGCCAGCATGTTGATCACTAAAGCCAACGCCGATACGTTTGACAAGGATGATTGGACTTTCCTGTTCCGCCTGCAGACATCCCGGATGTTCACACCAGACGGGACGGAGAATACGGATGTTGCGCTGGTGGAGGAAGAGCGCTATGTTTTTTCCGTATGGACGCGGAACGAAGTGGGTTACAACATGAAGTTGGTTGACCTACTCGCAGCTCTGGAAGAGCACACCGACCTCGTGGCGTAAGGGTCCTAGTCCGCGGAGGCTAGTAAAACAATTCCGGGGGGTGTTTCTTAACTTTAGCCTAAGGAGGTAATTATGGAGTGGGATGAAGTGCTCCGCCGGGTAGACCCTGTACGCCAGGGCGACTACCCGACCGTCCCGGCCCGGTAAAAGGCCGTTATAATCCGACGCATGTAACCCAGACTCCGGTCTGTAGGTAGACGTGCGTCGGTAGAATTTTTTTTTGCTAAATTATTTAAGATCTACATTACCGCTGTGAACTGACGCTGTCAATACAAACGTATCATTCCCATGTATGCAAAAGGAGCCTACTCATGATTTACGTATATCGCGTAGACAAGTTCTACAATGGCTGGTGCGAGTACTGCAACGGTTTTCAAGGGAATCGTCTGGAGTATTCGAAGGAGTTGTTGCCCGAATCCACCACGTGTCCTGATGGCTGTGCGTACTGCGGTTGCGACTACAGCATCACCGAAGTCAACAACCTGATCGAAACCAAGGAAGAGGGGCAGGCCGATGGCGCTGTATAACGCAGATGAAATGGTGAACTGGTCGGTGCAAACGTGCTACAAACGAAAGGCAGCGAACGGTGAGTTGCACGACGTCTGGTGTGCAGCCCGTCCCGTAAATCACCGTTTCGATGGTCTTTGGTTTCGCATCAAGCTCGCCTTCGGGGTGTTGGTAGGTAAATATGACGCACTCGAATGGGTCTGTGACACTCCGTGTCGGGCACCGAAGGTTACCACCTCCGCCGATCAAGCTTGAGGCACTCGACCTCATCGACGGTAATGGCGAAATCCTGTACACCGAACGTTACCCAATCCCTCGCGAAGTGGTAATGCCTATCCACTTTGTGGGAACGGGTGCATTCACGCAGACCATTATCTACGGGCCTCAGAAAGTACCGGTATCGGGACAGTTTGTCATCCGTTACAAGTTACCTCGAGACAGCCAACAATTAAAAACAGGTAGTGTTTTTCTTGGCGAAAGCTTCGCTGAGAAAGGTGTGTTTATGGTTTTGACGTATACAGCCGAAACCGTCGACCTTTTTGAAACCTACCTTAACCACCTTGTTGAATACAGGAAGAAGAAACGATATGGCTACCTTTAATCACGCGTGTTACGACTTCGGCGTTTGGGTCGATGCGGATACACCAGTTTACCCCACTTCGGCATACAGCCTGGAATTGAAGAATGGTCGACATATTGGCCCCTGTGACTTCATCTCAGCTGAAAATCACTGGGCACCTCATCACCAGTCGATGTCAAACAAAGAAGTGAGCTATGCCAAAGAAGACGTAGCGCGCATCTGCATGTACCTGCCAGGTAGTCGTCTGAAGAGCACAGCAAATCGTGAAGCCTTGATTAACTACCAAGCTGCTGGGCGGATGGGACACGAACGCTTTCCAGATGAAGACATCGGCCAACTATTGCCAAAGGTAGCTTTGATCGATAAAGCGCGCTGCTATGCTACCGGTAAGAGCAGCAATACCCGCGAACTGTTCAGCACGATCACAGAGACGTCGTTCATTGTCCTGAAACCGATCGAGGATAATGAGCTCCGGTTAGAAGGTAAAGCTACCGGTAAGGTGATTGTTTCTGGTAAATCACCGATTAAAGCACTGCAGCTGATTAAGCAAACTGGTGCGGAACTGGAGCTCACCGTCACGTTTGACTTCTGGTTTGACGTGTGGAAACAAAGCTCGCCGTTTACTGATGCGGTATCAGCCAATGTGCCAATGACGTTGGTGGATATCGAAGTCATCAATCCGGGTCGTTTGAACAAGACCAAGGAAGAATGGCTCAAGTATCTGAACCAGTTTGAAATGAACATCATGTTCACTGCTGTACCGACCTGGCCTGACTTTGATACCACCAAGGCGACCCGTGAAGCCCAAGCAGAAAACGACGCTTCAGAACCTGTTTCTGAAAGCGCAGACCCTGTGTGATGAAACGCGGCTTTCTATCACTGCTACCATTGAGTCGGTTGAGTCGTTGTGTGAAACCATTGACAACGATTTGACCGACTTAGGCGGCTACCCGTATTTCGTCACTGCCTTTTGTCCTCACTTACCCCAAAAACAATAAGGATCTTCCCCATGCTGTTCTACTACGTGACCACCACTGCATCTCTCCCGCGTTGCGGTCCGACCAATAGCGATGTCGACCTGACGGGCATGACCCATTCTATCATGCCGCTGATTAAGTCGATCACTCCACACCTGCCGCACAACGATTACAAGGTCTCGGTGATCCACTGCAACCTTGTTGGCAATATCTTTGCCATGCTGGTGAAGATGACTCCAGATAAACCGCTTCTGGCGGATCAATCTGGCGATACCCTGATGCATCTGTTTGATATCCCTGGTGTGGAAGCTATCCGTACTCAGGAAATGGTGGAGATGGTGATGAACCGTCAGCGTCCGGAGAACGATGGTTCCCCGCAGAATGCAGCCATCTCAGCAGTATCGCTCTTTGCTGAAGAACTCCTCACTGGTTTGAGTGAAATCTACACCGGCGAGCTGCTACACCAGTTGATTGAGTTGCCATCGGGTAAATGTATCTATTCGATTAGCTACCCGAAAGCGGCTCCGATCTTCCTGGCGCAAATCTGTGCGGATGAACATCCGCATTATATCGTCATCCCCGAAAAGCAAGAAGGGTTTTGAACATGAGCGGTGAAACCGATCTGGCGACAGTGTTGGGCGAAGGAGATGGTACAGCTTCACTGGGTGAGCTGGCCAGTACTGATCCAGGTGCGATTCCTGATCAGTTAGTGGAAGTCAACCCTAAGGCGATTTACGCCGATGCTGAACGGGTGGACCAATATGTCCTTCAGATGCAGAGATTGATCCCGGGGATTGACCGCAATACGGCGATTACCGAACTGTCTGCTATGCTGGACCGACTGTATCGTCAGCGCACAGCTGAACTGGACGAATCGATCATCAACCCGCGGCGACTACCACATCCGCCGTATGTGGTCTGGGTGTCTACGGGTGATGGCGTTATCCAGTTCAGAAACCACACGCTGAATGAAATCACGTATGCCTTGGCGACATACATCCAAGAGCATCCGGGCCAGGCGTTCACAGTGTCGTTTGTGCAACCCACAGCCGCACCGGTGAACTACGTATACCCAGCTGCGACCAGTGACACCGAATTCGCCAAGCTGGTTGAATGGCTGGGAGCGTTGCATCAGTCGTCATTGTTCCTTATTGATATTGGTTGACGATGTAGTCACGGAAAGACGTAACAGCATACTGGGAGGACCGATCGGTCCTCCCTTCTTATACCGTTAGTAAAGGACAATAATATCATGGCTAAGGAAAATAGTTCTGACTCCGGCGAGGATAAACCGATCATCATCTTCGACGGCGCTTCATTCACCGAGAAACAACTCCTTTCGATAATGACTATCGACCGCAGGATCGTGGCTAGTAATGGTCGGCGAACGGGGAAGATCGAATTCAGTGCCAGGTTCGTAGAAGCTTTAGTAAAATCAGTTAACGCCGAAATGCTCAAGAGTGCCGAGAAGCCGAAACCCTTTTACGAGACCCTTAACGAACAAAAGAGACGACGCAGCTGGCGTCGCTAAAGGAGCTACCCATGACTATTGCAGACGATCCGAAGAAACTGGCCGAACTGGCTGAAACTGTTAGTAATCTCGCTTCTCGTCACGAGTTGCCCGATAACATCAAAGATGAACTGAAGAAGCTGTTTCAGCTGCTACCGCCTTTTGCCAAATCTGTCGTTGCAGGTGTCTTGAATGAATTGCCCGTTCAACAGCCAGCAGCCGCAGAAGAAAGCAGCAGCACTAACCGCAAGTACATCATGTTCGCCTGGTTCAATTCTGAATACGCGAGCATCTGCGATCGCAATTGGTTTGGACCATCAGAACTCTTACGCATGAACAGACTGATCCCGTTTACGGACGTCATCTGCGAATACCTTAGAGGGATGTATTTCAGTAACACGTCGGCCCACGAGCTTGCACCGCTACTGAATACCCTGCTAAAGCGTTTTCTCGGTACAGCGATGATTACCGAGATTAGTGACGATGAGCGCGCTGAACTGATGGTCTGCTGGCACAACATTGTGCAAAACTTCGTATCTCGTCGCAAGGGTGTTCGCGAGGAACATTCGATGGACGAATGTTTTCCGATCAAGAACCGAGGTAAATAAAGGTGCCTACTCTACCTGAATACAAGTTTAACTTGGATGACCCTAATTCACGACGTATCGCGTCGTTTATCTCTATACATGGGCTCTACAAAAACATGAAGGTGTACGTCAATCCGGCGGCAGGTGCCATACTGGACAAGGACCCCAATCATGTCTTCCAGAGTAACGAGGTAATGTGGGTGGAAGTAGGAGAGGAGTGGTACGGTATGCATCATTACGAAGACCGACCAGCAATCATCTTTGACAAAAAAAGAACCTGCTAAATCCGCAGTTCGTAGACAGTGTCACCATCTTGCGGCCATGGCGATGACTAACACCAAAGCCCTCAAAAAGCGCGAGGAAGCGCTTGCTGGCGCCAAACAGCTACTGGGGTGGCCTAAGTATCCCGTCGTCTGTAAACGCGATGTTTGCCGCATTGCAGTGACGATGCCTGCTCACTTAACCCCAGCGGCGCAACAGCTTCTCAAAGACAAACCCAAGACCGTGTTTTCAGGTAGCAAACTGCTCTGGATTGAGACAGAAGACGATTACCGCAAGGTCCTTCGTTATAGCGCTGATGTTGCTGTAGCGATCGTTGTTTCTCCGTCCCTCTCCCCTGAAAGCTACAAAGACCACCTCAAATTCAAAGGAAACTGACATGCTGTTTCAACGTCTCGTTAACTACGTAAAGAACTTCAGCGAAGCTGTGAACAACGCGGTGCGTCCTGAAGATAAGCAGGCGGCCATCATTCATGAGACCGACAAAGCCAACTACCAGTTTATCCAACAGGTGGTTAAGTACGGCGGCGACCTCGAGTTCTACGAAGCGGTCCGTGGTATCATTGAAGGTCGCTATCGTCCGCAGATGCGCGCGCCGGCTAACCGACGACTCCTCGTGAAGAATGAAACCACTGGGTTGCTGGCAGCAGGTGAACGCATCTCTTACCTTGCTGGCGCTGTGTATGAAATCAGTGGCACCGACCCGGTAGGAGAACTGATCGGTCACCTTGGGTTGTTGATCGAGGTGAACGGCGAAGAACGTGAACTCGTCTTCTACAACGAATACGGCGAACGCTTTGTTGGTTCTATGCCGACTGAGGAATATGTACAACCGCGCGGTCGCGGCGATTACGTGCAACCCGGAATCTATCTGGACAACAGTTATCCGAAACCGTGTCATGTTATCGTATTACGCGGCTCGGTTTCACCTGGCATCCAGGTTCATGTTCGCGTAATTTGGGACAAGTCAGAACCCGGCAACCTGTACCCGTTTGCAGTCAAGGAATACTGGGTAGCGCAAACCATCGAAGACGATCGTTGGAGAATGGTGCGCACTATTGACGTTGAAGAGTACGTCGATGCGGACGTTGTCGCGAAGTCGATGACTAATGTGCTCAGTACCCACTTCGGTGATGTGATTCCGCGCTGGGAATTCTTCCTTGGCTCAGATCTGGTTGACTCAGAGTACAGCAAGCGCTGTATCGCAATACCGCATCAGCCAGAAGGCAAGCTCCCGCGCATTGTCGATAAATTGCTCAGTCATCTCGAGTCGACAAAACCTGTCGATGAAGCCGGTGAACCGAACCAGCAAGACTAACCTGAAAACGACATAAAAGAGGAAGGAGACCCTTCCTCTTTTTTTTTTGCTAAAATTTTAAACACCTATATCACTAGCGTGGACCTGTACTCACAAAGGTAATTGCACATGGGCATCGAACGCGTTTTCAATAAAGTCATCGACATTCCAGATGCTGACCTCTGCCCACATTTGAAAATGGGTGATGTTGCACCAGTCATCACGATCGTATCTGATAGCTGCGGTACTATTGAGATCAATGCCAGTTGTGCTGACTGTCATAAATCGAATGTGGAGGCAGCTGAAAATCTGACTGATTACTGCAACGACTGCGACGGTGAATTCAAGGTCAAGGATTTGTTGTACTTCAGTTATTGGGGTGACGCCTCAGAAGATCCGCCCATTCCCGTATGTCCCAATTGTCGCGAAGGGAAGGCACACCGTAGACGGGTGCGAGAATCCAACCGACTCAAAGCCCTTGACATGGCAGACGAGGACGATGAATAACTCCCTTCATGTTCGGGTGATGCGGTTCATTGCAACGGTGAGGGGTCCTAATACCCTCACCACTGAACTCTACACCAACGGCCAGTGCTACCAGTTCTTCTTGATTCTTCGTACAGTGTTTCCTGAAGCAGAAGCTTGGTACGACTATCACGAGGGACATGTCTACAGCAAGATCGGTCGATACTGGTACGACATTCGTGGTGTGAGATTCAAACCTACTGTGACCATGGAGTCCATGTCATCGATGTTTAGACGACAGGATAAACCCCATCGTTGGCCAGGTAGGGATAAACGCTGTATTGTGGAGCCGGAGTGCGTTTGGTCACCATCGAAGTACGATTAACCTTTTGTTAAGGAGTCCGTGTGAAAGACCCAGTTTACGAGCAAGACTTTTTCTGGTTGATGATAATCTCCGTCATCTTCCAAAAGATCGGTTTCCTGGCCATGATCTTTACGACCTTTCATGGGTCGGGTGTATGGCAGGCAGTGCCAATAGTGGCATCACCGTTGTTGCTTGGGCTTAATGCCTACACTCTTCACAAAGCTGCTATCAGCGGTTGCGATCTTCTCTGGCACGCCGAAACGCGTATACGCCGAGAAGAAGCGACCCGTATTGCCATCCTGCTGTACTTTGCGTTCTTCATGCTCGCTATGTCAGGACTGGGATTCTACGGTCAAACGGCTGACCCGATAAGTAAGGAAACGGAGATATCGCTCCAGCTATTTATCTGGCAGGTATGCTGCACTGGCGTAGCGTGCTACGTCGTTAAATTGGCACGCAAACGAGGATATGGAAAATGAAGATTCAACCTTGGTATGTTATCTGTCTGATGATTCAGGCCATCACTTCGGTATTGTCAGTCGGGGTATACCTGACGGACAACAAATTCAGCGGCATAGTGCTAGGTGCTTTATGGACCGTACTGATGGCCATCCAGGTGCTCTTTTTCTTACCCCCCTCATCACACTCCAGAGGGTGGGTGTCAGGTATAGCCGAAGGGCTCATTGCCGGACTCACTTGCCTCTCAGTGTTCACTTACGGTGCGTCTTATTTCAGCGAACTGTCCGAACTTTCTGACATCGTCGTATACGTTGCGTGTGTGGAATTAGGTGCGACCATTGCCTTTTACTTCGCTACACGCAAGATCCTTACGGGCGAGTGGTCTATACACGACTACCCGGTGCACAATAACCAAGACCTGAATGACCTTCTTGAGAAAGCAACGAAGACGGTGAAAGCACGTGAGCAAGCACACTAAGTTCAATGTCGTTTATGTGAACTTTGTCCGGGTCATGGATAACCGCCTTGTGATTCGTCGTGCGAAACGGGTCTGGAAGATCCCTGGCTTCGTCAATCTCCCGAATACCGTGTGCAAGCAGCTGGTGTTCGATCAGTGGCGACACAAGGGCCGGTATCCGTGGCGTAATGCCTTTTACCAAACCCATCCGCATACACGAGACCAGACTGACCTCGTGAAGATCGCTCTTGAGACCAATCCTTACGCTACAGAAGAAGACGTGGCTAAGGCAGCAGGTCTGGAGTGGATCAAACTCTATCGTGCCGGCGATGCGTTTGAAGAATGCAAAGCCGGTGACATCGTTCGCGGTGTGCTGTATGCACACTCGTATCGCCCCAATAGCCTTGAGAAGGGTTGGGCGAATAGCGACGGGGTTGTCTTTACCTACATCCTGGAGGAAGGAACATGACCAATAAGACCATAGCGCTGGATAAGCTGACCATTGCAGAAGACATGCGCCCAGGCTATGGTCCTCGGACGTATGTTAATGCCAAGAGCGCCGACCTGACGGTTGCCTTTGCAGTCGACTTTACCTCAGCCGGTGAAATCACGACGTACAAAGCTGCTGCCGGGAAGTACGTATCGATTAACCTGCACTCAGACACCCCTGAGACCGCAGCACGCCGCATCGTGGACTACATGGGTCAATACGATGTCAAGTGCATCAATATCGCCGGTAACGGGATTTACACCCTGGTGAAGTATGGATGGTCACAAGAGCGCATTAACCTCTTTGTGTTCAGCACTCTGCGTCTTTTGGTGAGTCGTATTGACCATCCAGAACTGTCTATCCGCAGTGGCGGTCAAACGGGTGTGGACTGGGCAGGACTGGTAGCCGGTGTAGCCTTGGGTCTAACGACCACGGGTTACTGGCCGCGTAACTTCCGGATGCGGGATTGTCAGAAGCAGGACTTCTACCACAGTAGCGGAGTCATTCCCGGTTGGCTCCAGCAAGATGCGGCAAAAGTATTGGAGGGATTGTGATGTTACAGCTTCTGAAGGATTGGCTGATACGGTTGCAGTGTTCGCACCCTTCTCAAATGCGTATATGGTCTGGCGAAAAAGAAGTGATCAAATACGAAGCCGTACTTGTAGACGTCGACAGGAACTCGATGAATAACGAGACAGGTAAAGTCAATGTTGACGTTAGGCAGAAGGTGTTCCACAAGCCGAGTTATCATTGCGACATCTGTGGTAAGGTTGGTTCAAGAGACGACGATGTCTCGCATATCGAAACATCGCGGTATTTTACGGTTGATTATGAACGCCTGAAGCTCGTCTTGCTGAACTACAAGACACCTGCACGACTTTTCTGTTCCAGACACCTGCGACCGTACGTCGTCTTTGGCCCCAAGTGGCCATTGAAGTTGACTGGTTGTCAGTGTGAGCTGTGCTTACAAGAACACACCACCGAGGACCCTGCACATGAACCCCAGACATAAGCGGTTTCTTGCCGCACTGTTGTACAGCATTGTGCTGTATGTCGGTACCTGCCTAACCTACAGCTACTTCATTCCGAAGATGTCACCGCTGGTTTACCTGGTGGCGCTCTTTGTGGCCATTGCGGCTTATTTCGTGGTGTACTCGGCATTGGTGTTACTGGTCTTTGATCACGTCCATCTGGATAAACACTACAACCGCATTGCCCACTTCGGTCACGGGTTTTCAAAGCAGTTCATGGAGATCTACGATACGTCTACTAGAACACCTAAAACCATGATCATGGTGTTCTGTATCCTGTCGTTTTCTTCCGGTACTGCTACGCTCTATCCGTTGGGACATAGTCATCCGCAATGGGGTGCGATGTTCTTCATAGCCGGCCTCTTGGCCATTGTCTTTGGTGCGATTGCTAAATGGTTCGCCAGTCGCTTAGAAGAAGCCGGCCTACGCTGGTGTAAACTGGTCTGGGACCACACGATCGATGAAGCGTGAGTTAACTGCATAACGAGCCGTACCGCGCGGTACGGCTCTATGACCCTATCGCCGGCATAAAGGAAATTCCCCATGACCAATCGTTTCACGACTCCATCTGACTACCGCATCGTCCGTGTGGTAGCAGCTAGTGGGAAACTGCTGATCCGTCAGACGATGTTCTGCACCGAAGGAATCGTCACCTCTGATGAAGACGAACCTACCGTGCAGGCTACTCAGCTGCTCTCCATCGGTTTTGCCAATGACCAATGGTACGCTTCGATCAAGCGCAAGAAGATCCTCAAAGCGGCTTCCTTGACCGAACTGAACCGACAGTTAGCGGATTTCCTGGAAAGCAGTAAAGACCAGTACGTGGTCAAACCGATTCGTCACCTCAAAGGTTGTCCTTGTAAGAAAGGGCATTCCTTTACGCTCCGTTGGGCTAAGTAGCCAACCGCCGTTAACTAATACGGTACTGTCACATCTTTGATCCACACAACCACAAGGTAACCCATGAAACAATACCTCGAACTCATGCGCCACATCTACACCGCCGGTCGCGACAAGAAAGACCGTACTGGTACCGGCACTCGTTCAGTCTTCGGTGCTCAGATGCGCTTTGACCTGTCTGCTCAACGGTTCCCGCTCCTGACCACGAAGCTGGTTTTCCTCCGCGGCCTGGCAGAAGAACTGTTTTGGTTCCTCCGCGGTAGCACTAACAACAACGAATTAGTCGCCAAGGGTGTCCACATCTGGGACGACTGGGCAGATGCCGAAGGGCGTCTTGGTCCTATCTACGGCGCCCAGTGGCGCGATTTCAACGGGGTAGACCAGATTACGGAACTGCTGACCCAGCTGAATCAAAAACCATTTTCGCGGCGGCACGTTGTAACTGCCTGGAATCCAGCTGAACTGCCGGACGAATCAATTCTTCCCCATCTGAACGTCGCCAACGGCAATATGGCACTGGCTCCGTGCCACTGTCTGTTCCAGTTCATCGTGGAAGAAATGACCCACGAAGAGCGGGTGGTGGAGTGGCGTCTGTACAAAGACGAAGACTTCATGCCGACCGTGCAGGAGTTGGACGAGGCTGGTATTCCGACGCTGAGATTGAGTTGCCAATTGTATCAGCGTAAACCACACTGCGCCTTCTAGGGGTGACCCTAGTCGAATAACTCTCCTTAAAACGGGAAATGTCGAAAAGACGCTATCCGTTGCTAAGAGCGACTTATTGTATGGACTACCTTTTAATAGAGGTTTACATGCAATATAAAGTATACTGTCTTTACAACGTGCGGACGAAGAAAGCCTATTACGGTAGTACTGGAAACTTTTCCCTAAGGATAAAAAGACATTTTAGGGAATTGGCTAACGGAACCCACCACAATAGAAAGATGCTGGATGATTGGACTGGCAACATGGCGGATTGGAACATCCTCCAAGTAGCACAATTTTCCACCGAAGAGGATGCTAGAGCACGCGAGCTAGAACTCATTAAAGAAGGCCTAGCTAACAAAAGCGTGTACAACATCCTAGATGGTGCGAGTGGTGGCGATACCTACTCAAACCATCCCGACTGTGCTGAGATCAAGGAATTAGCTAAAAATAGGCTACTTGATTTCGCAAAAACATTAACCGAAGAAGAACGGCGAAAAGTCTACGGTAGGAGTGGTCCATTAAACCATAACTACGGTAAGAAAAGACCTCAGCACGTTATCGAGGCTTTAAGACTAGCCGGGATAGGTAGAACACCCTGGAGTAAGGGTAGATCACTATCTGAAGAAACGAAGGAAAAACTCCGCCGTAAGGGTATTTTACGGATAGGAGATAAAAATCCTTTCTTCGGTAAAAAACACAGTCAGGAAACCAAAGAGCGTCTTTCTGAGAAGAGATTAGGCATCTTGCCCACTAACCTACGCAAAGTCGTAATCGACGGATGTGTTTACGATTCTGTAACTGAAGCAGCACGGCAGTTTGACGTTTGTCCGGCAACTGTGGTCTTCAGAATTGCTTCTAAAAGCGAAAGGTTTAAAGACTGGACTTACGCTTAATGCCCAGAGTATATCGAAAGCCTCGCAGGACTAACAGCGAGAAGCGAGTAGAGTAGGTTCTAAGTGGAACCGAAACAGGAGAGAGTCTCTAAGGACGGAGACTGTGATGTATACCGACACCGGTAGTGATACCGGCAGCACGTAATGGTGCGCTGCGACGTCACGAGTCGTAGGAACAGATCTGAGTGCAGATTTTCCAATCGGTGTGCCGTTCAACATCGCCAGCTATGCTCTTTTGACCATCATGATCGCTAACCAGCTCGGTTATGCGCCTGGTGAGTTTATCTGGACGGGCGGCGATGTCCACATCTACAGCAACCAGTTTGCTGGTGTGGAAGAACAGCTGTCACGCACTCCGACCGAAGGACCGCGCTTGAGACTCAAGGTGCCGGTCGGTACGTCGATCTTTGACATCAAGTGGGAGGACATCGAGTTGATCGATTACAACCACCAAGGCAAGATCGAGTTTCCGATCAGCGTGTAACGGCATACGGGGTGGGAGGATTCCTCCCACCCGTTCTATTTCACTTAAGGACCTTGTTTGTGAAAACCAATTGGCACACCCACACGTATCGTTGCAGCCATGCAACCGGTGACTTCGAGGATTACATCGAGGAAGCCATTAAGCACGGCTATACGGCACTTGGGTTTTCTGAGCACGGTCCTTTGATTGACAACGAATACCATCGGTTGAAACGCAATCAGTTGCGTGAATACCTGGAATCATTTTATCAAGCCAAAGAAAAGTACCAAGATCGAATCAGTCTGTACGCAGGTCTTGAACTTGAGTACGTCCCAGAGCATGACTGGTACTACGATCTGCTCAGCAATGATACGCGGATTGATTACCTGGTACTCGGTCAGCATTGTGCGAAAGTGAACGGGCGGCAATTGTACGTTCCGAATGCTAAAGAAGAGCACCACGTTCAGTACGTAGACGACTTGCTCGTGGCCATGCGTACTGGTTACTTTGACTTCTTGGCCCACCCCGATCTGTGGATCAAGGAAAAGACAGCGCAAGCCATTTTGCTGTCAGAGCGAATCATCAACGAAGCAATAGCGTTAGACCTACCGCTTGAGCTCAACGCACACGGTTTACGCAAAGGGGTTAATTACCCCAGACCCTTCTTTTGGGAAATGGTTGCTAAAGCCGGTGCTAAGGTGATCATCAATTCTGACGCACACGCGGTAAACGCGTTGTGCGACAAACACGTATTGACGTTACAGTCCCGTGCAAAAGAATTGGGTCTTAATGTCATTCATTCGCCAGATCTACGTAAAACGAGGTAAGTCCTTATGTCTTTTCCGTATCTCAATGATTCTCGCGAGTCGATCATCGCCCACAACAAGATGGTGGTCGAACATAACGAACGTCTCCGGTACCTTAATCGTCTTGTATCGGCGATGGAGGGTGATATTAAGCTCTTTCACATTGCCGCAGATGAACGCGGCGACATAGAGCGACAAGTGAAGGAATTTTGCGAGAATGAAGTTCCGGAACTGGCGGTTTATAAAGTCAGTGACATCAAAGTTTATACTGAAATGAAACAACCTGCGCTGGTGTTCGGCTGGGCGCAGGAAACGCTACCATGGCGGTTCCGTACAGACCTGGCGTTTACCCGCGATTACAAATCGTCACCAGGCGCTAACGTCGCTGTATTCAAAGTCGAGTTGGACAAAGTCAACCAGCCTGGGCGCGCCGTCACTCTCGAAGAAGCACTGCAACTGATCAAAGACCGGCTTCGTAATTAAAAGGAAGGACTATGCGATTCATTGAACGTTTGAAACAGCTGTTTGGTAAGCACGATGCAAATTCTGCATCTGAGGTATCGTCGACATCTCAGGATGATGAACTGAAAATTCAACTCGAGAACGCAAAGAAGAACTGGACCCAGTCGACTATTCTCGAGTATTTTCACAACAACGGCGTTATCGATATCAAAAAGCTCGATGACTCTTATTACGGTAGACAAGCACTGAGATCTCTGGATAACACCTTCACGTATGTCGCCTCCGTGCTTGGTCAGAAGATGTGGGATAGAGCCGTAACGGTTTCTGGAGACACCTATAGCTTTCCACGGCTGTATATCGACGGATTTGGCTTTCAAGTAGGTATACTGAACCCTCCGTATTTGTCTCCTGGAATCATCGTGACATACAGGACCAAGAAGAATGAGTGGATGTCTACGGAGATACCTGTTGGTGAAACTGCTGAATCGGTCGAAGAAGCAGAGCGTAAGCTGATTGGTTGGGTGGCGTCCAATAGGCTTCCAATATACACCCTATGCGACGATTTTAAACGGTCGGTCATACCAATCCTTGACGCCAATACCAACCCACCGTCGTGGCGATTTGAAGTCACTGACACCCGGTGTTGGGCGTATCGCAAGATGGGTCCGTTCATCGTGAGTCCAGACCATAAGGTGGTACAGATCATCACGTCCAAAATTGAAACCGTAGGGGTTATTACATCCAATGTTGGTCACGCTTACCTGTTTGGCGAACTGGAAACACATGTTCAGCCAAAAGACGGTATAACCATCGTGGGGTCTACTAAATTCTCCGATGATTGCCCTACCCTGAGACATTCTCACGCCAATGGACACATGGTCGGGATGTTTCAGGGTAACGAATGGCGGTTCTTGGAGAATGACTTCTACGTAGAAGCCGCTGAGCAAACGTCTGCTTACGTGGACTTTATCGAAACGGTGATTCGCACCGCTACGTTTGAATGAGAGGTATTGTGGACAATGAATAATAAAACCTTCTTTTTGTACTCAACGCTGGTAGCTGTAGTTATTGCTGGCGGTGTTCTGTATAAAGCCAAGCAAAGCATCGATGCGCGCAGAGCAGTGGAACGTACGATTGAGCACACGTTCCATTGTGATTACCCATCGGGTATTTGGTCTTACGGGCCGTATGAAGGACCGCCCATGAGCGGAGGTAAAGGTAGTGGATGGCTTGCCTGGGACGACAACGGCAACAGGATCGTTATACCTGCTGCCTACTGCAAACCTTCTGTGCGGAAGAAATCGTCGAATAACTACGTTCATTCGCGAGAAATCGATGATACGGCAGCATCGATTCTAGGTACTGACAATATTCTAGATAAGGAGTGACCGTGTCTCAAGAAGACCTGCCAAAAAGCCAGTTTCACTTTGCGATCACCGCTACTGTAGAACCCGACGGTAACTACACCGAAGTCATGGTGAGACACTCGGATAAAGTGGACGTGTTCGACAGCTTCCGTAAGTGGATGTCAAAACGGTCTTCTGGCGACCCCGTTAAACCAATCTGGCTTGAACCTTGAGAACCATTCAGAACCGATAAGGAAGAGACGATGACCGATGCAGTAGTTTCACAGTACCGCAATATCACGGTACTGTTTATCGAAGGTGAGGACAAGGATACATTGTACCGTCTGAAAAAGAACGTGGATAAAGAACGACTGTTCATCAACCGTGCATTTATCCCCATGCCGTATGGCGAAGTTCGCGATCAGATATTGGCGTGTCCGTATGGTTCGGTATTCGTCTACACGAACTACCGGCGACTGAAGAACGGTGGGATGACGGCCGATGTTGTCGGCGAAGGTGAAGGGTTCCTTCTGCCAATGGAGATGTATCTGTCAGCTGACCGCATCTACGTCAGTGACAGAAAGTGTCGCGGTATGTTCCGCGCCGATAAAAATCGAGGGTGTATGGTTGGGGAAATGGTATCTCGACGTACCTTGGTTGGCTATTAAAGCGGCATACGGCAGGAGGGAATTCCCTCCTGCCGCTTATCTTCCATTAAGTTTTAGACCTTTATTACCACCATGAATACCTCTACGATGGAGAAAAGAGAAATGACTTCTAATACAGACAGCGAACTGGTAACCCGTTACTTCAACAGCATCGATCACTTCGTGAACACCGGTGTATTTTCAGCTATCACTGGCCAGACGTTCAAAGACATCTTGACCGAGTTTGAACTCTGCGATGAAGACTTCGACAGCATTTACAATCCGGAATCTCGCCCAGATGACCTTGACACCTTTCTTAATTACGCGCCACTTATTGCCGTGGTGTCATCGAGTAAGCTCCCCTACAAGGAATACTTCGCTGGCATACCGTTTCGAGGCGATGGCGATGAAACCTACTACGTCTACACCTTGAAGTCGAACCTCAAGCACTTCATTACGGATAAGGTCGACGTCACCATGAAGCTGTTCAAGATGTTGTGTCTGATTTCAGCACATCGTCACGGCAGCCGGTCGATCGTTGTGAAGTCGTCGCTTGGGTTAGCAGCTGAGTTGATGACCATCCTGTCGATAGCGCGCCGTCTCCAGTTTGATAACCGTCAGCATCACCGGCTTTACGGTGCAGCTATGTTGTCCGGTACGCGTTATCCATTGAAACCGGCAGCGGAACTCACCGACAAAGACATCAAAGCCGGTGTCGTCACCTGTCTCAAGATAGAACTCACCAGTGACTACCGTGAATTTCTTGACGCTTTACTACGGAGCTAAAATGACCATGGAACTACCTACATACACCTGTCCACTATCGCCACGTGACGACAAGGTACGTTTCCGTTGGCAACGCGGATTGCTGGCTGAATCTCTGGAAACGACGGTGTACCTTGAACCAACAGCGGAAGCTGTGAAGCAGCACATGGTCGAAGAAGTCAGCACGTGGCTCGATCGCACAGTGTTTGATGTAGGACAGTTTTCCGTGGAAATAAAGTACTACGGTGAAGACGAGCGTTGCCAATGGTCATGTCATTTCGCGACTCTGTGGATCACACTCCCCGATGGCAGAAGAGAACGCCTCGTCATGGGGTGGCTCGATAAACTCGTGGAATAAACCCACGTCTGACAGAATCGTAAGGAATATCACGATGAATACCAAACAGTGCACCACAGCGGCAGATCGTATCGAGACCGCTATTTTGATGTCCATTCCAGGCATCATCAAAGATTTCGTTCAGCATTACGGAAAGTTTCGTCAGGACAACCCAGAAATCGGGAAGATGCGCGGAATCGCCGACTACAAGATCGGCAGTTTCTTGGTCAAGCGTATTAACCAGCTTGGCGATCTCTCCGAAGACGAAAGAAGAGCGCTGCTGAACATCAATAACGGCGATTGTCACGTTGCAGCACTTGCGATCGGCTTGACGGTTTACGGGCTGTACAACATACCAGTCTCCTTCTGCAACAACTACCATCACGGTTGGTTCGTAGCACTCGGTCGGCATTTTGATACCTTGACTCCTAATGGCGTTGAAGGTCTTTTTAAAATGCTTGGTCATGAAGAAGGCCGAATTAATCGCTTTTTCACACGCTCTTGGAGTGCCGAACAGTACATCCAGGAGTGGGTGCCGTACGACAATTACGGAAAACGACTCATCCGTGAATTTCTGGCGAAGTACGGCGTAGTTCCTTCTGGGATGTTGGATCACGTCCCAGAACACGACTAACCTAACAAGGAAACCTGTCATGATTTATTTTCCGGATTACCAGAAAGCAACCAACAGCTTCAAGTTGGATATGATTGAACGCTACCTGAAGCAACTGGTTGAATTTGGTTATGTCCAATTCACACCTGCCACTAAAATGTTGTTTCTGTGGTTATGGTACGTTTTTAAGTGCCGTGATGAGTCTATCCCCGACTATTTAGAAAGTAAGATCTTCACTTCGCGTGAATCAGGAAGTCCTGTAACGGCAAAAGTGTGTGATAACGAGGCAAGTTCCCTGCTTTATAAACTGGAGATGGTTCTGCCGCTGAGAGGTTTCTCGCTGTCGGATTCGTCTATGGGGCGGTTTGGGTTTGACCTCATGGTCTACCGCACCGTCGCAGCTATCCTTGCGGCATTATACCCGATGAAATGGCGTTTGGACCGTGACGACATCACTCAACACACCATTGAAAGTGAGATCGATGAACTATACACGTTACTGAGGTTTCAGGGGCACCTGACAGCCGACAACCTCAAGTCTGTCGCTAAGGCTGTATTCTACCATTACCAGGTTGTACCTGAACTGGGATCCAATCGCGGAGCGGTACAAGGACGTGTCTGTAACTGGCGTTCGACGATCGACGACATGTCGGATGAAATCGAAACCTTGGCGACCCGGTACGATCAACTGCCACCACGATTTGAGGAAGGCTTCTCATGATTTACTGCGAACACCTTGATGTGTTGGACGGCAATAGTAAAATTCTGGCAATTCGTCAATGCATACTTGCCGTGGAAGCCCGCGATAGAGCCGTGAGATGATTAAGAGGAGGGAAGCCCCCTCCTCTTTTTTGCCGTAAACCAACTATCTTGTACACCTACATCATCTACGTGGACCTAACCCCATTAACCGACAGGTAAACCAAATGGCTAAGCGCACTCTCACCCTTTCCACCCTTCTGGCTATTGTGTTGTTGGCCGTCACTATCATTGGCTGCGTAGTACTCCACAGCACCGATGTCTTGTCAATGTCTCCCGCCGCTTCTATCGAAGAGGACTGCGACTGCGACATCACACAGTGACTGTAGCGTTTATTAGAACGCAACACCCTCATGTGTGATTAACGAAAACGTGGTACTCTTGTCATGACCGATACCGTTTTCATCGTGCGAACAGACGACTTGGAAAAGCAGTACCTTCCGGCATTACGCGAATTCTTCTGGCATGAACTCCAGGACTTTCGTGTCATTGTGGAATGTGCTGTCCATAACCTCCTGCTCAATGACATTCGGCTCACGCCGCCGCTGACGAAGTTGATACTGGTCTCAGACCCCATGAACGTCCTGACTCTTAAGCGAGTACTGACGAATACTGTGGAGCTGGTGCGGTATGAAATCCGCTATCGCTGCAAGGGGTCGGGTTTAATCATCCAGTCTCTTCCATCTAACTTGCGCTACATCCCATTGGCGCGAATTGTAACCTGGACTGGTCGACATGAGGTAGCTATTCGAGTACCGTCTCTGATAGACCTCAGTCTCGACCCCACCGACGTAAAGGTTAATCGAGCATTGCTGCTGGATTACCTTGTAAATCCCATCCGCATCCCGGAGGAAGACCGTGACTAAAATTAGCAGTAAAATCCTGGCACGGGTCATCCCTGTGCTGATACTGGTACTCGGCGCTATCGCCGCAGTATCGTACCAGGTGACGGAAACGTCACTCAAAGAAGAAACCCATGGAGCCCAACAACAGCTCGTAGACCAGGCACGTGACCTGATTAAGACCTACGAGTTCTCCATGGCCAATAGCGCCAAGAAGATTGAGGTCCTGTTCAGGAACTTCATCGAAATTGACACTGCTATTGTCAACCAAGCAACCAAGGAAGACGTCAACGGCGTCCAAACACCCATCATGGCCGTCAATGGCGAACGGATGAATAATGACGAATTCTACGTCGACCGTTTCCGTGAACTCATGGATGATTCCGTGGTGAGCACCTTGGTGGTCCGCGATGGCGATGACTTTATCCGCATCAGTACCAGCTTGAAGGATACTTCCGGTAAACGGGTCGTGGGTACCATGCTCAGCCGTGAATCTCCGGCTTATCCTGCACTTCTGGCGAATCAGAACTACCAGGGTATCACGTACTTGTTCGGAACGCCGTACGTGGTCTCCTACAGCCCGATTAGCGCCTACGGCAACGTGGTCGGTGCTACCTTCGTAGGCCAGGACATTACCCAATCCTTGAACGACTTGGTAACTACCTTGTCGAATGTCAAGATTGGCAAGTCTGGCGGTATTTACGTTTACGACCTGAAGAACAAACAGTGGGTCGGGAAAGAAGCGCCGTTTTACGATGTCCGCAGGAAACAAGGTACGTCACCGGATTACCAGTACCAGCAATCGGAACTCGAAGGTCTGGGCTGGCTCTTGGTGTCTGCTGAAGTCGGCAGTGAACTCTTCACTCAAGGGTGGTTGTTGGTAAAGCTATTCGGCGGTATTTTCGTAGTCGCCATGATAGCAGTTGCCTTTACAGTCATCGCTGTCCTGAAACGCCAGGTGACCTCACCACTTGGTAAAATTCAAGCAGAGTTGCAACGCGTGAGTCGCGGCGACCTCTGGGATGTGGATGCGGAGTTTGAAGCTGAATTGGGGGAGCTCAAGGCGTCGCTGAACCAAACGCTGGCCAGCCTGCGGCGTCAGATGGCCACAGTGTCGGACGTCGCCGACCAAGTGAAGGTGACGGCGGAGAAGAATCGCTCAATCGCCACGCAGACCGCTGCCAATACATCGACTGCCGCACAGGAGATCGCATCCGCCGCCACAGCCATCACGGAGATGGAACAGACGGTACTGGAAGTGGCTCGTAATACCGAAACCTCATGCGCCTTAGCCGGTAGTGTGGAGAAGCTGGTAAACGATGCTGCCGTCATCGTCAAGCAGACGGTACGTGGGTCAGAACGCGGCGTGGAAAACATCACGCAGACTGAAGCTGCAATGCGCTTGCTGGTGGACCAGGTGGTGTCCATTGGACGTGCGGCTGAGGCAATTAATCAAATTGCCGACCAGACCAACCTGCTGGCATTGAATGCTGCGATTGAAGCAGCGCGCGCCGGTGAAGCGGGTCGCGGGTTCTCGGTGGTGGCTGACGAAGTCCGTAGCCTGGCTGCGAAGACTCAGCAATCTACCGCTGACATTCGCGGTACAGTGGAAGCCCTGCAGCAGGTGACTGATAACGCGGTTCGTGCCGTGGATTCTGTCCGTCAAACAGTGCAGGATACCAAAGAAGGCGCGGTGCAGGTTTCTGGCGCGCTGTCTGACATCGTCAGCAATGTCCGTCAGATGGCCGACCAATCCACCATGATTGCCACTGCGGCTCAAGAGCAGGCTCATGTGGCTGAAGAAATCACCCGGAACATGAACCGCATCAATGCGATGTCCGATGCCAACGCTGAAAGCCTGACACAAGTAGGGAAGGGCTCTGAAGTGTTGACGGGTTCCGCTCAGGAGCTGGTGGCTTCGGTGAACCAGTTTAACTTCAAACCGCGTCAGCGTGGCGGTGGTGTTCGTTTGTAAAACTTCCAAGGAGAATGAGAATGTCTAATCCGATTTATCAGGTCACCATCAACTTCAAGGGTGAAACTGTCGGCCTCAATGACAATGGCTTCTGGCAATCATCGTACGACGTTACCGGCGAATTCCCGCCCGGTAAGACCAAAGACCGCCTGGTCGCCAAACTGAAACTGTTGGCAGAACAGGTCGTCCCAGGTCAGAACTTGGCAGAAAACCAACCGTATGTGCGACCCTGCCATGCTGCGTTCCTTGAAATCGCAAGCCAAATCTCGCGTCACGAGTTCGATGACACCGAGAACGGTAAGCGGGCGATTTTCAGTAACCGCAGCCGGAACTTCGACCTGACGGTGGAAACCGTTTACGTCGGCAGCGAAACCTGATACAGGTACGGAGGCCGCAGTGGCTGAATCTGGAATCGTTCATCGCGTCACAGTCGAATTCAAGAGCGATAAAGTCGCTTACGACATCGATAACTGGTCCTGGTGTAAGTACTACGTAGCCAGCGGTGAATTCCCGCCAGGTGAGGCGTGGGATGACCTGAACACCATGCTGCTCGGCATGAAAAATCGTCTGTACCCTGGTGACCGGTTGACCAGCAATGAACCATACGTCAAGAAGGCAATTGCCGGCTTTCTTGAAATGGCACACCTCGTTAAGTCTTACGACTACAACGACCCGAATGCAGCTAAACGGAAATACAGCCACTACGACGACGCTTGCGAACTCTACGTGACCATCGAAGTAGCGGATACTGTTACGTAACCAGCATCACGGCATAGCGAGGGAGGTTTTCCTCCCTCGCCCTATTCCCAAACATCAGAGGTATTTACCATGACTGAACAAGCTGATTCGATTGACGCGAATTGCGATGCAATGAAGGCGTTTGGCGAGGCAATCCGAGAACTTGTGTCGGATAAATTCGACATTACTGTCACGGTTACTGATAATGGCGTGCCAACGGATACCTACGGCTTCACCGAATACGGCATCGACGTCAAAGAGCTCAACGAAACCATTAACCTCATACGCCGCCGTTTCAGCTTCCTGCGTTTTAGCGGGAAAACCGAATTCGACGACGTATTCGACAGTGCAAAGATGCTTTGCCGTCACCTCCATCGTGATAACCGTGCGTCACTTGAGCGCAAGACCGAAATCTTTACGGTATTGATCGTTATCACTGCTACGACGTAAGGAGTGTTCTGATGACCATGGAGATGAATGAGCACACCAGGCGTTTCCTGAGAGCCGTCGGCTACGATCCCGATAAAAAGGACGTGTCTGTGCGACCCGCGATTACGCGCTACACGGTCGTTGTTTCAGGTGAGCTGGTTGGCGAACACTCCACTATGCTCACGTACAAAGACCTGTCACTGACCGACGTCAGACTGCTGTTCGACCAATTCCTGGCGGTACATACCAAAGAAACCACCGCACCAGCAGTGCTCGAAAAGCTGCCCGGGTTCTTTAATCAGGCAATGAGCTTGCTTTCAACGAAGATCCCTGCTGCTGACTTGACGACCCGCCTCTACGTCAAGCATACCCAGTATCTGAATCTCGACATCAAACAACAACGTTAACTGGAGAAGGCTATGGAAGTCAAACAAGTGATCATCCCGGAAAAGTGCATCTACGTACGCCTGCACTTCTGGAGTGATCTCGTAAAGATTGAAAATCGTCCTGGCGAACATATCCAATCAATGGAGGTGAATAAAGTCTTTACCGTACCGCACTTCAAAGATGTACTTCGCGCATGGTTGGGGCGTTTCGGTGAACAACTGATACATACTCAGCCTGGCGGTGAAAAATACGTGAAACGTGCTGCCGGGTACTTCGGTTACCTGAGTACTGCCGCCAGTGCGATCGAATTTGAAACAATCGACAGTGATACCGGCACCAATTACGAGTTTTCGGTGAACTCAGGTGTTTGCACACTGAAGCTGTCGATTGACGCATCGGAGTGCTAACCATGGAAACACCAACCCAATATTCCGTAGAGGTTCTCATGAACACCCTCGCACCGCTGAAACGCCTTCCTTACAACCTCCTGCTGAACGACCCGGCAGACCTTACCGTACTCCTGAACGAGTATTGCAACCACTCTTCAGAACCTGTGACGCTGACGCTGACCAAACAGGTCGCATGTAAAGACGAGGTGCTCGTACCGCCTGGTCGCTACAAATTTGCCAGTGTATACACCGGTATCGACAACGCGTTACTCGACCTTGATGGCGTAGTCAAACGCTATCGTAGTGGCGATGGCCAACCTCTCAACAAGTACATCGCCGCCATGGTCGATACCAATGAAGTCGACTGGTTTGATGTGTTCACACGCATTCTTGAAGGCGGTTTTCGTAACTTGATGGATCGTAATATCCTCAGAGCGTTAAAGTCGCATAAGAGCGATTACGAACACCTGCGACTGTTCTACCGTCGTGCTCGCGGTAACGGTACGCTCGGTCTCGCTACTCCCGTTATCTTCAATGCGAAGACAAACAAGGCATACCTCGAACGCCGCGGCGTCTTGGTGGTTGAAGACTTCAATGGGTCAGATAACGACGGTCTACAGTTGCTGTTTGAAGACCTGGGTGCATTTAAGGACTACGTCAACCTGTTTGAATCTGAAGGGTTTGATGCGGCTTACAAGAAGCTTTACGATCAGGTCTTCTTTGACTGAACCAAGTGTGTGTGGAGTAACTCCACACACTTACTCCTGAGGAATAATGTCATGGAACAACTCCCTGCCGAATACCTGGCTGTCGATATTGAAACCGGCGGCTTTGACCCAGAAAAATACCCGCTCCTTGAAATCGCCATGGTGGCGCTGGATAAGGAGTTCAATGTTATCGACTCCATCCAGATGATCTTCGCGTTTAATGGCATTCACAATGTTCATCCTGTAACGTTGTTTGATCAGGTTGTCGTGGAAATGCACACTAACAACGGTCTACTGGCCGAAGTTGCCGCACTTACAGCAGCAACCATCGGAACCGACTTAGGTCACAACTGCGGGTGGTGTCGGGAATCCGGTTACATATCCAAGAGCGCTCTCCTGTACTTCATGGACAAGCACTTCGGTGCACGTAAACCGCATCTGGTTGGTAATTCGGTGCACTTTGATCGTGGCTTTATTGAGCACAAAATGCCTGAACTCGCCAAACGTTTTGGCCACCGTAACGTCGATGCTTCGGCGTTCTACGAGATGTGCAAGACGCTGGGTATGGAGGGTGAAGCTGATAAAGTCGTACCGAAGCCCAATCGTCCACATCGTGCAATGGACGACGTTCTGCGCTCCATCGAGCTTGTGCGGTTTTACCGTTCGGTTTTGGCTCGCGGGTTTAGTGTCGTGCAAGAACAATCCAGCTAAAGCTTTTAAGAGGTCACTATGACGACGATTTTCTGGGACGGTCAAGTATTGGCTGCAGACTCACTAGGTACTATGCCATCCGACGAAGACTTCACTGCCGATTCCATCAAAATTCGACAGTTTGATAAACCGGTAGTGTGGCAGAATGCCGATAACAAGACCTGCGAGTTTTATGCCGTCAGTGCGTCAGGAAACCGTCGCCATGGTCAGCTCTTCATTTCAGCATTGAAAAATAGCTGCGGTAAGAAAGGGCGTACGTTAAACGAACATCTTCAGATGGTGAAGGAAACCGGCATGACGCTGGGACGTACGGAAGTGTCTCTGGCGTTTGTCGGGCTGTGTGAAGGTGTTCCGGTCTGTTATCACCTAAAGGGTCTTGGCTACTCCACCCTGGTCGAAATGAAACCAGGCGACCACCTGAGCTACTGTAGTACGCTTATAAAGGCAACGAGTGCTGATTTGTCAGCCGTCGAAGCGGTCCGTATTACGGAGATTACTAATCCAAAGACCTGCGGGGGCGATATCTACACCTACGATGTCAAGGCTCGTAAGGTGTCAGTAATCCCGATTTCGGATTTTGATGACGCGTCATTGAAACAGCGAATTAAGGACGTGTACGACCGGGCAGTCGATGTTGCCTTCCAATACGTCATCGACCCTACACGTCACGTCGCCAAAGAGGATGAAGTGCATTCTCTTTCAGACGTCGGTATTCAGCTCGAGCGGATTGTGAATGATCACAATAGGGATTTCCTGGCGGCTATGGATGCCAATCGTTTCGAGCTCGAATACGGAGTCCCTGTACAGGAGTTTATCAGGAACTACGTGAAAGATGCTGAAACGCATCAGCTCGTTTCGAAAGAACTGCGCAAGATGCGCGATAAGCTGATCGTGCAGGAATGCGAAACGACACCGCAGAAAGATGTGGCTATTCGTTGGGACCTTTCTAAAGGCCGAATCAGCCAGATCCTGAAAAGGCATAAGAGTGAGAGGTCTCAGCAACCTACTCGCTCTGGCTTTACGCAATGGCGAGTCCATGAAATCGCGAAGGTGTCCGACGATAAGTAACCTACAGCAAAAAAGAGGGAGTAATGAAAGACTTTAATCCGGCAATCAAAGAAGTGGTAGAAGCGGTAAAGGGTTTTTCCAAATGGCTGGTAGACGAGATCTCCAATCTCTGGGCGAAGATCAAAAAGATTGTCTACAACCAAATGAACGTACCGGTGTATAAAGCACTGGTTCAGTTAAGTACAGCTGCTCGACTGAACGCCTACGCTACGTCGGTTAACCGCGCCTTGAAGGAAGCAAAAGGTCGATCCCAGTAGCTTTCAGACCTACATTCCGTTTGTGTAGCCAGCGGTTTACACCGCTGGCGCTTATCCACCCTAGTTAACAGGATTCCACCGTGACTACTAACCAGATCGATTACAATGCAGAAGTCGCCAAGGTCATCCGTGCCATTGAAGACAATCCCGATTACCACTACCCAGACAAGCTGGTTAAGGTCCTGGAACGTTTCCTGAAGACCGAGTGGGTAACCGAAGAACGCTTTGAAACGTTCTTCGAGGCATTCCGTACCAAGTATTCGTCTATGGATATTCGCGAGTACGGTACTTATCTGGGCGTGTTGTCAGAAATCGCCTTTAGCAACGAACTGGTCCGTGAGGCACTCACTTGGCTGGTTGGTATTCTCCTTCCATCGCTTCGGGAGTTCCAGAATAAAACGCTGACCATGCCTGTGCCGAAAGATAGTCTCATTGTGCCGCGATTACCGGACAATGCAGTAAACTTCCTTAATAGTCAATGCGCGTTTCGTGCAAGTGATCCGGCAACCGCTGTACCACATACCGACAACTTCCAACGTTTGATGATCCTTCTGGATTTCCGGTATACCGCTCCGCTGCAAGTATGTTACTGGCTGCGTGAGATGTTGATCAAGGAAGGTCGGTGGTGTCAGTCGATGCAAGAAATTCTTAGCATGGCGTCTAATCGTCTTGAAAGGCATTATCCGACCTGCGGCCAGAGTGGGTCTGAGCGCCTGTCGGTACAGCTTAAGGTAGCGATGATGCTCTCACTGAAACTGCAAGAGAGCATTTCAGGGGACGCTGACCAACCTTCGACACCGACCGTTGATGTCTTGACCACCATAGTCAACATCATCAGACAAAATGTTAAGTAAGGAGAAGACAGATGGATAAGAACACCCTGGTTCACGTACTGATCGACGTGCTGACGGATACCCTCGTTCCGGTGACTCGTGAAACCAAAATCAAGACAATTGCGGAGTTCTGTAAATCAGGACTCGCTTTTCAAATGCTCCCAAAAAGCACGACCAACCGGCTGATTAGCATTGCGCGTCAAAATGTTGATGTCAGTGATTTCAATGCGTTTGGCGATTGGTTACTGCTCGTTGAAGAAACGAGCAGCGGCATTCCAAACGTGGGGTACTGTAATGACCCCTTGCAAATGCCGATTAGAACCAACTGCGAGGAGTTATTGTCGATGGTTCTGGATGTCTTCGCCCAAGAAGTCGTGCCGCTGCTTAAGGCCGACCTTTCAAGTAAGGGTGAACGGATGAAGAAGTCCACAGTAAAACAGAAGGAGTCGCCTGTGAGCAGCGATCAACCACCCGTCACCCCGTACGTGACGAATGACACCGAGGTCGATCAGGTGAAAGCGGTCCTGAGCGAAGTGCTCTCAGCGTTTGCCGAAGCACCGACAGCAAACGCCAAAGAAGAAAACAGAACGAAGGGGCAACTGGTCGTCAGTCTCTTCAAGCACAGCTGGATCGAGAAGTACCTGACACCCACTGCCATGTCGCAGCTGTCGCGGACTTATGTCAATGATCCGGTGAAATCTTTCGCCGAAGACATGGAATGTCTGGTGATCAAAACTGCAGAAGCCGACACATTCCCGCATCGCTTCGAACAACTACTGTATCAGCAGCTTTACTGGTTCCTCGATGCCATCATCCCTGAGCTGAAAGAAGTCATGAAGCTTCTTGAAACCAACGATGAAGAAGGTGCTGCTGCATCTGCTGATAGTACCACTGCTCCTGACGATCGAGTTCGCCATGAGCACGGTGTCCCCTATCAGTTTACCCCGGAGACACCGCCGCGCATGTCTACTTGGCAGGCATGGATTTCTCCACCCAAACAGGCGGCAGTGATCAATCCGTTTGCAGTACCGATGTTGGATGACGCCGCTTGTTGTGTCGTCAATCGTCTGCTGAATCAACCTCAATATCGCCCTGTGGAAATGCCTGCACCTCATGTAGGTTACGGAGTACGCGGTTCAGATGGTCGTCAGGTGTCGCCGTACGTGTCGCCAATCAAGAAGCTCCTGCAAGTCCTGTGTCTTCGTCGAACGATGGCGGCACAGGTGACAATCTGGGTGTTGCAACTGCTGGATCAGCATGACCAGTGGGGCGATGCCATGCAGGCGGCACTCAATAACGTGTTAAGTGTTACCAACGGGCACGTCAATGGTCAGCCTGAAAATGACAGCGACAAACCATCAGCTTGGGTGGCCACTCAACTGCGTCGTGGGCTGTTGAAGTACATCAACACCGGCGATCCATCGATTGTCAATGCTGTACTCGATACCTTGAACCAGGTACTTGAGCCACTCGGTAACATCTAACGGCATAGGAGGAGAGTGGAACTCCACTCTCCTCTAACCATCAAGAAAAGAGGTATGGACGATGACTGTGTTTATGTCGATTGTTTTCCTGCTGGCCTTGGTGGTCTCTAAGACAGTGCGCGAAATAGCCTGGTGGCTACTTCCGAAGCTGTTGATGCTGATGTTAACAGTCATGGTGCTGGTGCTGACCGCAGGTAAATGTTCACCCAAGGGCGAGCGTAGGGGTAAACACAAACCCCGGGATTATGTTTGGCGGCCCTACGGAGCACGGTGGAAATGAAACGAGAATAGCGCCAAAAAGGCGTAGCTCAAAACTGTTCTGACACAAGTCTACTTGTTATTGGCTTGTGCTACCTTGTAGAGACTATTTCCACCTAATACTGAAAAGAGGTTCCTCATGATTACTCTGTCTACCGAAGACCAGAGCCTGTTTGAAAACTGGTACATGGACCGCGTTAACCTGTATATTCCGGAAACGGCCGGACCTGACAGCTGGGTCAGCGATGCGCAAATGGCGGATGTACTTGCCAAGTACGGCCTGGACCGACTGTTTGCATTGGCGGCTATCCGCTATGCGACATGGCGGCTTGCGAAACTCCCAGCTCTGGCCGGGATGATGGGTGACTTCGACATTGCCGAAACAATGACTGTGGGTGTCGATGAAGAAACGAAAACCCCGATCTTCACACTGAAATTGTCGATGTGGGAAAATGACGCCGTTGATGGCGGTGAACCTTGTCTTGATATCGAAGTGGTCTGTAAGTTTGCGGTAAATGAACCGGAGAGTCTGGACGATGGTCGCGATATCCAGATGACGTCCACTTTTGTTGACTGGCCCTATACCGCTAACCAGGTGCTCAAGTTGATTGAACTGGCAGTAGGTACTGACATCCAACAGCTCATCGCTACAGCACCCAACAGTTTCGTTGCCAAGAACGTCGAATTCACCTACCCGAATGCTGAGCTTGGTACTCCAGGTATTGGCGTTCTGTTGACGGCGACGTTTGCGTTCCCGGAAGGAGCGTGGGTCATCGAAGCGGTCCAACAATAACAAGCAACATAAAGGAGAGGGATGTCCCTCTCCTTCTATTTGCCAAAACAATCGAATCTCACGCCTATATAACCTAAGTGACTCTAGGCTATCACCTAAAACCAAAAACAGACCCGAGGAACAGACAATGGCCAATAAGAACATGATTCGCATGGGCGGTTTCTACAAGCTCAATGTATCCGGTGCACCCGACGTCGTTCAGTCAGTCGAGCCAGGCGTCTACACGATCGAAGTTAGCGACAAAGACGTCAACCTCTGTCTGAAGCAGCTGGCATTTAAGCAGCCTGCTGAAGTACTCGGCGATGCCAAGAAGATCGCCAGCACGATTGCCGGTGATTTCTTCTCCAACCCCAACAAACCGCTGGGCGCTATCTTCCAAGGGGTAAAAGGGTCTGGTAAGTCCTTGACATCTGAACTGATCGCCAATTCTGCCATTGAAGCAGGTTTGCCGGTGGTCCTGATCGACAGCAACTACTCGCACAATCTACTCGACCTTGTCGTCAGCAAGATCGGCCGCTGCGTGCTGTTGTTCGATGAATTCGAAAAGCGTTACGAAGAGGAGTACCAGGAAAAACTCCTGACGTTTTTCAGCGACCAGTCGAATGAAGGGGTTCTGTCAATTGTTATCTGCAACGATGACGATAAGCTGACCAGCTACATCCTGAACCGCCCCGGACGCTTCAAGTACCGCGTTAAGTTCGAAACGCTTGATAAGGACGTCTTTAAGGAGATCCTGACCAGCTGGGGGTTGACCGACCGCATGCACACTTTCTTGAGTGCTGCTTACGGTAACGATACCTTGACCTACGACAGCTTGCTGACTTTGAAGAAGTACATGCTGGATGCGGTGTCACCTGTCGACTACATCGAAAAGACACTGTTGCTCAACGTCCCTAAACCGGCCGTACTTTGGCCCAGTTTCTACGGCGCAGTCTATAAAGGACAGGACGTGCGCGAGGACGAGCACATGAGGTTTGAGATGAAGTACGATGCCGACATGCTCATGACCATCGAAGTGATCGGAGATCATGGCTATAGCCACACGTTTGAACGCTTGGATTTCTATAAACCTCACGGTGAATGCATCGATAGCCTGGATAGCGGAGACTACGTCTTCGACTTACGTACAACCAAGGCGGCATACCGTGCGGCAGGTAGAAGTGATAACTGCCCCGTGAAAGAAGAGCCTGCTGTCACAACCAGTGCAGGCGAATCTACAGCGACGGCAGATGCAACACCGTCTACGGCCGAAGTGCTGGCTAGTAAGCACAGTTCTCTTACCCAGATGCTTGGCAGACTACAGTCGATTCCGATGGGCAAGAACGGTGTCGCACCGAATCCCCTGCATACGGTGTACGATAAAGACGGTGCCATCCAAGTTGCCGGGAAGCTGATTAGAGTAATGAAAGCGTCTTCACGCGGCTCGAGCGAATAGCCGTCCGTCGGACCACATCAACCCAGTTTCATCTAAAGGTGATACCATGAAAAAGCTTAGCGTCTTGTTGCTCTGTCTGCTGCTGACAGCCTGCGGTGGCGGTGGTGGTGGTGAATCGACGCCGTCCACTCCTGATCCTGAGATTCCGACTGATCCGGTTGACCCTGAAGAACCGACAGACCCTGAGGAGCCTGTCGATCCGGAAGAACCGGTGTTGACTGCCACGATCCTACCTCGCGGTAAGACCATCGGTACCCAGGCGGTACTGATTGATAAACTCGAAGGTCGCAAGATCGAACGACCTGAAGTCGATGACGGTGACCAAGAAGAAGTACCTGCCATTGACCCTGATCTGGAGTTCATCGGCACGGATGATCAGGGGATTGAATTTACCCTGACCGTCAGTTACACCAATGAGCAAGGCCAGACCGTGGTCGTTAATGATGCGGTACGTCCTACGGGTGCCATGTGGCTGGATGCCCAGACCCTCTATCTGGAGTTCTTTGTCCGCACAGAAAGTCCCGCGGCCATTGAAGCCTGGCAGTACCTGTTCCAGCCGGAAACCGGGAAGCTGATTCTGGTGCAAACTCTGGACCAGCTCAATGAAGCGTTTGAAACCGGGATGCGTAAATACGTAATCCCTGCACAATCGCCTCACAATGGACTGGCCTACCCGGTAGTGTTTCTCAAGGGTGTTGGCTGGACGCGGCTGATACCGAATTGGGAGAAGGAAACCGTCCAGAAGACCGTTCTGTCGACATGGAACGATTCTCGTGGGGTACTCGATGGCGTTAGCCTGATCTTGTTGGCTGAAGATGGCACAGTCTACCGACTGGGACAAAACGGTAGTAAGCGTTCGCTGTTTGCCGATAAGACGGTCGTGACCGACATCACTGATCACGCAATCTTCTGGCAGGAGAATGGTCGTAACTACTTCTACGACGAAGCCACGCTGTATGAGATCATGGGTGAAGAACTGGTGAAGCTGGCAGACGATGCTCGCACCATGCCACCAGCCCGACGGATGACGGAGGTCTTGCTGGCCAGTGAGGGGTTTCTCTACACCATTGAGTGCGGGATTCACCAGCTGGCCGATAGCCTCTTTATGACGCATCTGGAGCCTGATAGCAAAATCGACGGCTGGGTCGCCGGTGATCGTTTGGTCTGTATTCGTACAGTCCGTAATGGTAATCCGCCACCGATTGGTGATCGTGACATCAATCCTCTGTACGTGGATGGCTATTGCGGCTATCAGCAGTACTGGGAACTGTACGACGTTGCGATGACTGATCAGGCGACCCGTCCAGCGGTAAAGCTGTTGGGTGAGCCTGTGGCGGTGGTACCGCTGTCTGATGACGAAATCTACGTCCAGATGGCAGTTTGTAAGGCCGCGGGTGGTGATGGTGTGACGACAGCTAAGTGGTCGTTGCAGTACGTCAACGCTAAAGTCGATCTGGCTGACCAACAAGTGAACAAAGTGGCCCAGCGGATTGCCTTTAGTGCCATTCAGTAAAAATTAACGGGTACCGGTGCTAGTATGCGTAAGGTATCGGTATCCGTTTTCATCCAACAAGGAGCTCAAGTGGCTAAGCTTATTTTGTCGAATGTGGTCCAAAAGACCAATGAAGCCCTGGCAGGTGCCCAGAATATCGTGCTGGATAGCAGCCTCAAGCTGCTGACCCGCGCTGCCGAGAAGTTCGTGGCAGACGTGGAAAAGATCGTCCATCTCGATTGTCTGGTCGATACCATGGGTGCTGAAGGTCGTTTCCCGAAAGGGGTCTTCCATACAGCGGCTGGCACCTACAATGCCCGGACTGCCGCCATGGCGGGCTATCTGGCATCTCTGAAGGTTTCGGCTACTCCCGGCTGGAAGGTCGAATTCGCAGACGAACGTCTGGTGGCCTTCGGTCACTACAACCCACTGGCCAAAGGGCGTACCACCCCAGCCGGTGAGACCAACGACTACTACGTAGCGTTTGACAAGCCGACCGACACCTACCTGGCTGCCGAATCGCCGATGAAGCTGTACGAGCTGTTGCTCAAGCACTACCAGGACAGCGGCATCACGGTGCTGATGGCCAAAGTCTGATGTTTTAACCTCCACACCAGAGAGACACCACCATGTTTACGAAAATCAACGAAGCGCCGACGCCTGAGGAAGTGCTCGAGAAGTATGGGCAGAAAATCGAAGCCGAAGGCGTTGAATCTGTCGACCTCGAGGCCTTTGATCGCGGCGAAACACCTGCACCGTTGGTTGAGCCGCTTGACGGTGAATGTACCCGCTTCGGCATCATCCTGACTTACTGTGAAAGCTGCGGTGAAAGCGGCGAGCCTGTTCGTGCTGACGACGACTTGCTCGGTGTGTTCGATAACCGTCCAATGGCCACCGGTTACGCCGAAGAAGTGGCTGAAGCTTTGGCAGTGGATGTGGTCGAACGTGAAAGCATGTCCTTCGTGTTCAGCGATGAACTCGAGGAACCTGAAGACAGCGACGACGAGTAACTGTACTAACGGCATAGAGGAGGACCGAGTGGTCCTCCTCTTTTTTTGCCTCAATACCGACTGTAGCAGTACTTCACATAGTCATACGAGGCGTCAGCCAAACGCAACACGTACAAACCAAAACTGCGAGGAGCTTGCGCAAAGCTGGTAAAGAGGTTGCGCACCTTACGGTACTTCACATCGATACTCTCACCCTTCGCGGCATTGGCGACGTGGTGCAACATCTCCACCAGTTGATGTTCAACGTAGTGATCAAACTGACGCCACGAATCACCAAACTCACCAACCCGGGATGAGATATCCTGAATGAGGTCAGTCAGTCGAATCAGCGTACGGGTGTCCATCATCGGTACACCTACTGCGGCGTGATCAAACATGTCTTCCGTCAACCGGAACTTCAGGGTTTTGTTATCCTCATCGTAATCAATGGTCGGACGACCAGGCAGGTAACGTGCTTGCATTGGTGAAATCAACGGCAGGGCGTGTTCACCAAGCTGATCGTGTTCCACGTAGGTCTTCACGACCGCCTCGTACTTCTTGACGTCCAGAACGTGGTTGGCCGTATCGTTGGCTGCCTTGAGCATGTGCTCGTATTCGTGCGGCTTATCGCCGATGACGAGTGTGTAGCTGTGAACGGGTACCCCAGCATCTTCTTTGGCGACCGGATCGTTCTGAGGGTCTTTATCGCCCTTAGCGCGCAGCTTTTGGATCATGTCACGCGCTCTTGCGATACGGCGTTTACAACCGTCCACAAGGCTGGCAATGAATCCACGGATTTTGGCGTAAATGGAACGGATAAAGTCTACCACGGTCTTGGCAATGGCTTTGATTTTGTCACCGATGCCAGACTTGACTTCTTCACGGTCTGCCGGTTCGTCTGATTCCAGCGCCAGTGGCTTGGCCTTACCGAAAAGGTGGCACGAGACTTCAGCCTCAGCAGCATAGCGAATGTATTTGATTTCGCGATCGGAGAGCGTCGACTGGCTTTCAAGAACTACTACCAGCGATTCGAGAGTGGAAACCACGCCTTCTGCAGTTTCGGTGTCAGCCACGTCTGACGTAATGGCATCATGCACAGCTTCAATGTCGTAAGGTTGCTCGAGCTCTTCCGACTCAGTCGAAATACCTCGAAGCGCAAGTAGGTCCTTGAGCATGTCGTTCATCCTCTAACGGTAACGCAAATTATGGAAATAAGAAAGGCAAGATCATATAAAACGAGTCAATTTGATACCTATATCACTTCGGTGCACATCCGTTAAAATGTACCGTAAAAGGTACCTTATAGAAGACCCTCTATCCTAGTTTATCCACACCCTGTTTCGAGGTTAACATCATGTTTGGTTTTATCGGTAAAGCTGCTTTGTGTGCCCTCTTTCCACTGCTAACTCTCGGTAACCCGATTGTGACGGGTTTATACCCGCGCCATGTAGCGCCGCGCAATCCGTTTGAAATCAATGACAGCGAGAACCTCGAGCGGTACATGAACCGCGAATGGCGTCGTCGTTTCCGCAAGCAGGGTCTGATCCAGTAAGGAAGACACCATGAAAACTAAAGGTCAATTGGGAACTGCAGGCGTGTACAGTTGGGGACCTGAAGAAAAGATCGAATGGGAAAATGGCTGTCAGATACAACCCCCTTCGGTGCGCGGTGCGTATAAGGCCTTATTCTCCATTCATTGTTTACATGCAGTGAAGCGTAAACGCGGCCCCGGTAAACGGATCGTGCGGAAGTACGAATACGGTATCAGGTTAAAACGCTATCTGCTTAGTGAAGACCAGGAGTGCGTGTTTGATGACTTGGCTGGCGGGCGGATCAGAATCTGCGGTCAGGCCTTACGCAGCGGCAAGACCAAGGACCTGCTGGATTGGTATAACGCCCGTCGCGGTACGAGCTTTGTACCACAGTTTGAAGACCTTTGACGCCATACGGGGAGTCCATTAGGACTCCCTACTTATTCCCTATGTTAACCGAGGTGTGTGATGGCTAAGTCTGCTGAGAAGATTCTGTTTCTGATTGCTGGGGTATCTGGCAGCGGCAAGACCACCTTGGCTAAACTCCTGGCCACGCACGAAGACGATGTGGTACTGGCAGCTGACGATTACTTCAACAAGAACGGTGCGTATCAGTTCGAACCAGCTGAAATTCAGGAAGCCCATAACTGGTGCATCAAGTGCGTTGAATCTGCCATGAAGATCAGCGATGGTCGCATCTTTGTGACCAACACCTTCACCCGTGAGATTCACACGAATCCGTATCGTGACCTGGCTGAGAAGTACGGGTACCAGGTGTTTGATCTCGTGGTGCTCAATACACACGGGTCGAATGATGTACATGGTGTATCGCGCGAAACGAAGGTCAGGCAGTCAGAAGAACTCATTGGTCGTCAGGTGGTACTGAAAGGGTTGCTGTAGGAGGATATATGGATGATCGTACTCACACTGAACTGGCAGCCTGCTATTATGCAGAAACTGTAGCAGGCGGCGTGTCATCAAAAACAAGACGGGAGATGACAAACGCTCTGGTCGATATTTTCGGCGGTAAGTTGGCACCGGCGTTGATTGTCTTGAATGACATGGATGCGATTATTCAGGATGGTCGCGACATCATCTCTGGGTATACTCCGCTACCTCGCAGTCAAAATATCGACGAATTGACTTTAAAGGTAAATGATTCTGTCGTCATCATCCAATGTATCGTGGGATTTGACGTTATAGAGGTTGGTTCTACCTCAATTGCAGCGTATACGGGTATGGGCATATCTTGCTTCTATGACCAAAATTCCCCACCAAGAGAAGGAGTCTACAAAAGGTTGGTTGACTCACCTTTGACTGACGGTTTTCGTTACTTTGCTACACAGCGCGATGGAAAAGTCCGCCACGTAGATATCGATAGTGTCAATCGTTTTTTTGATCGTTTTAGACGACTAACGTCCGGTAAAGTGAAAGCGCTAACACAAGTCACAGTTACAAACAAAGACTTTTTACTCTGTTTTACTTCTACACCGTCGGACGAACCCATGGAGGTTTTATATACCGTTGCCTGTAGGAGTTCTGACTTATCCTACCAGATAGAAATGTCTGAGAAGTACAACTTCCCAGAAGTCGCCGAAGAAAAACGAAGCCATCTGCGGGTGGTGAAGTAGTTCGTTACAACATCAACGGGAGGATTAAATGGCCAAGAAACACAGCTTAGCAGGTAAGTCCTTCTTCCTGGTTGGTAACGTCTTTGGCTACCTCACGCAATCCGGTGCTAAGGAGCTCTTGGAGTTCCTTGGCGGTACGGTTGTAGACCGTCCTCAGGAAGGCTGCTATTACGCGCTAGGAGACGACGAGGTCAAGAAGCTACCTTCCTTTCGCCAGTATGCGCCAACGACCGTATACAACGCTGAAGAGCTCCTGGAGCTGATCTACGGTAAGTTGTCGTCTGATAAGGCCCCGCGGATTGTGATCACCGGCACCTTGAGCACCATGACTCGTAAAGAAGCCATCGAAGCGGCTAAAGCTGCCGGCTTTGCAATCTCCACTCAAGTCAGAGCTACCACGACTTATCTGGTCTGCGGTCGTCTGCCAACAGAGCACAAGATCGTCAGTGCGATGGAGTTCATGATCCCTCGATTGAACGAGGATGAATTTATGAAACTCATTTGGGATAACAGTTAGAAAGGAGAACACTGTGTTACGTCGTCGCAGTATGGAAACCACCATTGCTGGTTTTATTATCACCGCGGTTATCTTGCTTCTGATCTTTATCGGGTTAGGTACCATGACCTACGGGTTGTTCTACGGCCTGAGCGTCATCGCACGTGAGATTTACCAGTTTGCACAACTCGAACCTCAATCCACGTTTCTCGTCTTATTGGTGGTGATTTTGTACACCATCAGGAACATTAAACGTGAAGAAGGCTAGTAGCCTAAAAGAAAGGGCCACTCCTTTCTTTTTTTGATTGCATGCATAAGTGGCATAAAGGAGGGTCGAATGACCCTCCTTTATGCTGTTTGTTACAGAGTAGCCATGAACTTGTTCGCGACGCGAATAGTCTGAGTAGAACATATGGTCATGGTACGTTCTTCCATTTTGGCGGCTTTCATGATAGCGTTTGCTGCCCTGCGAAGAAACCATTCTGGGTACATGTCAGAATCGATTGAACTTTTCTTGAGCGCTTCTGTATATTCATTCAGAAGGGCTTCTTTACGAGCATTACGACCGGCCCAATCACGATGGTACTTCGAAATCTGGTTGAGCTGATTCAGAATTACCGGCCCTGCTTTCGAGACAGTTACTTCGAAAGTAACTTCTTTCGTCTCGCTAGCCTGGTTGGCTTGCTTCTTATCAAGGTCTGCAATCTCTTGACCTACGGTGTCAGACTTTCCAGCTTTCAGCTTTTCCGAAAGATCGCGCATGAAGTTGTCGCAGAACTCGACGGTTTCTTTGATGTCGTTCCGGGTAAACACCTCGTTAAGGTTGCTGTCATTTACCGTTTCAGTACCTAAATTCAACATTGGGGCTTTGAAAGATACCGTTGTTTTCTCGGTTTCCTTCAACTTCGCTGACAATGCTTTGTGCAGCCGACCGGCGGTATCGCCGATTCTCGCCCACAGATCTTTGAACATCTTGACCAGCTTTTCCCAGGCAGCTTTGATGGCGGCCACGACTTTCTGCGCAGTTTCCTTGAAGCCTTCCAGGGAAAGCTCGAACGAATCAGCAGACTCCAGAGCGGGTACAACCGGAGCGGCCAGACCCATGCTCTTGTAAAGCATGGCAGCCTGAGTCATAACCAGGTGTTTCTCCAGTGCGGTCTTGGCGCCACCGCAAGACTCGAGGGTCGCTACCAGTGATTCGAGGGCGACGGCTGCGTCGTCGGTAGCCACGACTTCGTCGGCGCTGGTGTTGGCTTTTTCAACATCATCAACAACCGCCTGCACATCATTCTGGATTACTTCCGGCAGAAGTTCTTCGCTTTCCAGAGCCAGGCCGTTAGCCTTCAGAAAATCTTTCAACATGACATTTTCCTTTCTACGTAGAGATGGTGATTTTCATTACACCACCCGCCGCACCGTTAACTGTACAGCGAGTAGCACGCCGAGAAGTGCGTTCCACTGTTCTCGATGGGCGATTTTCATAAGATGACCATTACTTCTAACTCGTTCTTTTAAATGCGAACATAAGCAGGGAGAGGGGATTCCTCTCCCTGTATGTCGTTTATGCCGGTACCATTTCAGTACCAGGTTCTTTGACCGTAGCCGGCCCATTCACGTCTTTTTCGGTGTTGGGTTTGGCCTGGTGTACAGCAGATTCCAGCAGTGCCACAGTGACGTTGCAGATACGCATAACGAAACTACACCACTGACGAGGTACGGCTTCCACCAACTGAGCAATGGATTTCATATAAGCCGTCTGTTCGAAGGTCATGGTGCGGGTCGTGGCACCAAATTCCTTCATGGCTTCATTGAATTCAGCTTCAGCGGCCTTAAACATGCGATCCAAACGCTCTTCCTTAGCGCGCCAATCTTTGCGGAAACCCGATACCCAATCGAGCAGTGCAACCGTTGCATTAAAGCACAGCTTCACAAACGCTTCATCGATGGTTACATCGGCAATCTTCGATTCCTCTGCATCCATCATGATAAGTTTGTATTTCGGCAGTTTCCAATGTTCCTGGACAGTATTCATAATCTTCGGCATGTACGGCACACGTTCGAATTCGACGTCAAAGCCGAAAGCTCTAGGATGTCGTACCCGATAATTCTTGATTACATCACGACCCAAGAAGTCTTTACCGGTTTTGAGGATCTGTATCCAACCATCGGTGAATTCTTCCATTTCCTTCATGTAGTCATTGAAGATGTAGTGCGATGCCTTACCGGTTTCGTACACTTTATCAGTGAACTTACGGCCGTCGGTAATGTCACCCCAACCAATCCGGCAATGGGACTTGAAGAAAGACTCCGGGATGGTTATCCCGTCGCGAAAGTGTTTGCCGCTTCGATGAACGTTCTCGTGAGCCTTGATCAGACGAGCCCGTGTACGCCCTTCGACGTCCCACAATCTGACCCACCAGTCTTTGATCATGGTCTTAAAGCTGACCCACCACTTCTTGACCACTTCCCAGATTTGACGAGCGGATTCACGGAAGCTTTCTACGGACAGACCGTAGCCTTGATCCAGAGAACCGGTTTTAACCAACCCACCAGACGCCAGAGCAACGGGGTCGACCGGTGTCATTTCCGGTGTCAGGTTTTTAAAGAAGCCTTCACAGGCTACCTGGAAACGCTGAGTCTGGTCAGGCGTCGCCTGGCCACGATCGGTAAAATCGATAATCAATGATTCAAGCGCGACGAGGTTATCAATAACCTTTTCACCGTCATCGTATTCAGCATCAATCGCATTCGAGCCTTCTTGCACCGCCAAGGCAATTGGGGCGCTGTCAGGAACATCGCCTTCCAGAGTTAATCCAGATTGCGCGAATAATTCTTTCAACATAACGTAACTCCTTGATGACGGAAATACAGGAGGCCTAACGGCCTCCTGTACTGTTACTGACGTATCAGTCCGCCTTAGGCAGTAGCGAGCTCTTTGCCTTCAGTTTCACCGAGAGATTTGCCGGTAGCTTTCAGGGCCTTTTCAACGTACTTAATAAAGCCGTTGGTGCCGTTGGTCACTACCTTACCCCAGGAGACGGGCAGTTTGCTGGCAGCGCTCATTGCCTTCTTGGTGTCGCTAACCATGTTTTTGGCCAGAGCACTACCGGCAGCTTCGCCTTCGGTCTTCTTGCCGTAGTTTTCAACGGCCTTGATCGCGGCTTCAGCGGCGCCTTCGGTTTCCTTCCAGATCGCGCGGTAGGCCTGAACGGCCTTCAGTGCAGCTTCCAGGGAAGTACAGATCTTCTCCAGGTCGGCTTTATCGACCTGTACTGCACCTTTGACTTCGCCGGTCTTAACGGTCTCGATGGCGTAGGCACCATCCTTTTCGACAATCTTCAGACCGGTGATAGTGCCGAGATTTACGGACAGCGTGGGGAGGTCAGACTGCTGACCTTCAGCAGTGACCACGGCGCGGAACGCGTGTACCAGGTTCTTGCCGTAACCGTTCAGAATTTCGTTAGTAACAGAAGCCAGCGTGGCAGCAGCGCCCGCTGCGTTGCTGGAAGACAGGTTACCACCAACGAACGAAGAAATACCCGCCAGCTTGGTGGAGTCGACCTTACCGTTCACCGGCTTGGCGGCTTCAACTTTCTTCTTCAGCGCAGCAACACGCTTGATCTGGATGCCAGACCAGTCAGTCAGTTTCTTCCAGAAGCCGACCAGCATGTTTTTCATTCTGGCCCAGAGAGCTTTCAGGGTTTCGGCCAGTTTGCTGGCCATTTCCTTGAAACCTTCCAGAGCGACTTCGGTGCGTTCCTGACGGGCGACGACGGCCGGATCGAGTTCTTCGCCTTCGACCGGTTCGGCCACTGGGGCGACCGGCGGTTCAACGGCCTGGAGGGCTTCGGCTTCTTCGATCGATTCCAGCGATACCGCGTGGGAAGGTACTGCGACGCCCAGTGAAGCAACCGCGTAGGCGGCGGCACGCTGAGTCATGGCGAGCTCACGAGCAGACATACCACGGGTGGTCTTCAGGGCGCTTTCCATGGCCAGGCACAGCGATTCCAGGGAGGCGACGGCTTCTTCAACCTTGTCGGCATCTGCACCGGCTTCGCCGATGGCATCCGCATCAGCCACGACTTCGTCAGTAGCTTCCTGGGCTTCTTCGGCAGGTACTTCTTCCACCGGGGCGCCGACCACTTCTTCGCTTTCCAGAGCCAGGCCTTGGTTCTTCAGCAGATCTTTCAGCAGATTAGACATTGTTTCAGTTCCTTAATCACGTGATTTTGAAATCGACGACCCTAAAGTGCGTAACGGTATACCGGATAGAGTTACGCGAGGATCTGTCATAATAACAACCCTAAGACAATCTACGTAAATTTTTTTGAAACAGATATTATCTGTAGGAGCGCATACATCCGCATCCGTCGTTAGGAAGACCTATGTCCGTTATTATCACTGTGTTTGAAGACTGCGCGTTTGAACCTATCTTCTTCGGCCAGAATACCCGAGTCATCGGGATGCTGCGTCAAGTAGGAGAGAAGATTCCATTTAGTAAGACCCTGTCTTATCAGCTGGAAACCTACACCACCCAGTGGACAACGTCTGAATTGAAGTCCACTTTCATGATTGCCAACAGCAAACAGATTCCACTGATCTTGGCATTTGCCTTTGATCGTGCGGATGAGTGGTACCGACTCTACTTGGCAGCGCGCGAGAAGATCAGTAACGAGGGAATCTACGACCCCTACGAATTCTTTGGCGATTTAGCGGAGCACAATGAACGGATCGGCACGGTACTCCACACGTATCGTGAACGGATTAACAAGCCTGATTACGAAATCTCGCTCGTCGAAGTCGAGCATGGCGATAAGAAGACGAACCTCATCTTGGTGAAGTTCATTAAACCCCAACCCACAAAACGGTAACACCACCATGATCCTTGTGAAAATCGAACCCGATAGCGTCTTTGCAGGTTATAACGTACACAACGAAAACTCCAGAGCACTGGTTGACCGGTTGCTGGGCATTGCGTATGCTCAGGAGAACATCAAAGACGGCACCACCATGTCTTTGGTGATGACAGACCTGCCCAACGGGTTTACCGTTATCCTGACTGATGTGGTCAATACCGACAGCATCACGTTGTTCGTTCTGTCTCGCCATTTCGAGGAAATCGACGAGTACATGACTGCTCTGGAAAAAGTAGGTGGTAACCAGGACGCCATCCCGATGCCGTCGAAAGAAGCCCACGTGGTCGGTGAACGCTCTGCTTCAGCGACAGAGTCACTGTCACGTTTAACCGGTAGTTTCGATGTCGCCATGGGCACCATTGTCATCGATCTTGTCGACGACGACCACAATCTGATCGAACGGGCCTACCTCGCCAAGATTCCCAATGGCGTCAGTGTTCTCAAGTCGCTGTTCCCGGCACTGGAAACAGCAACCGCCCCTCAAGTTCTTCAATAAAGGAAAAGCAACCCATGGCCATTACCATTCACTTCATGCCGTCTGCTACCGTAGGTAACTATGTCTTCAACGATCCTGAAGGGACGATTGCCAGCGCACTGGTCTGGGCGTTGATGTTCAATTGTGACGATGAAGCCATCAAAGCCTTTTATGCCGAAAACCCTGAGGCTAATGTAACGGTGGCCTGTATGGCCCCCGGCAGCATCAGCCCGGAACAACGCTACGCTATGGCCGTGGTCGATCAAGAAGGCGCTCCTTGTAACGATGTCATCGTTGGCTTCGTGTGTCCGAGCGCCGAGGAAGTCTACCGTTTCTACACCGCCGACCGCGAAGAAGGTGAAGAAGTAACGGTGAGCGGTTATGCGGGTATTGTGATTGATGAAATCAATCGTCAGCTGGACCTGCTCAGCGTTCCGGTTGGCACTTCCGCCAAGGTGGGTTTCCAGGTCTTTGAATTCGCTGACCCGAGTGACAAAGACACCAAGGAAGATGTGATTTTCCTGATCATCAAAGATGCTCTGGAGTCAGTCAAAACCTTCATGGGCCTTCAAGCAGGCGCTGAGATTCAGGTACCTGCTGAAGACGTTGATGTCGACATCGAAAACATCGACGGCACACCACAAGCCTAATGCTGCGGCATAGACGGAGAGGACTTCCTCTCCGTCCTTTATGCAGCTAAGACAACATCACAAGGAACCCCCAGTATGCTTTTTATCTACGCCAACCCAGGGCATGCTGGGTGTGAGGCAGTTCTCCGACAGGCTGAATTTCACCACGCTGTTTTGAAAGAGCTCGGGCAGCCTGTGGAGCAAATGCTTGATGGACTGGAGCTACACATCTACACCACGGGACCCGCACCTGAAACGGTGGACCATTTTATCCTACACGCTAAAACCGATAAGTATCCTGATACAAAACAGGCACTGGTACTTGTTGCGTGTAGCCGAGCTAAGGAGACCTGCAAGCTTTTCGCACAGTCGGTCATTCCGTACGACGATGCGGAATTGATGACTAACATGACCTTCTGCGCCGGAGAAGCCGCGCGATACACCAAACTACTGGATCGTTTATCTCCTAATTCGGTAGGTTGTACCGTAATTGCTTTTGAAGGCAAAGAATACGAATTTCTGTTCTTTGTTTTTGACGCTGCGGAGCAACCGCTTCTGTACGAGCTAGTGGAGCGCGATGACCTGGTTCACGTCCAAGGACGACCGATCATCGAGCAATACGACCGCGTGGCCAATCCGCTTACGCGTCTAAGTCGCTGGTTCGTTAACCTATTTTCGTAACCGGGAGGATGACATGGAACCCTGGCATATTCGCTGGTTTTACCGGTGGTTAATCGGTCTTATCTGGTCAGTTGGGGTGTACCTGTGTTTCATTGTCATCCCGCTTCTGTACCTGATTTACCGGTTCTACTATCGCGAGTAATTCCCATGGCATTTCTGCAATCGCTTCGCTGGCTCGTAATCTACAAGATCCGTGACTTATTGCTTGACTGTCCTGACGGTAGTTGGGATGAAGTCAGCTTCAAACGGTTACCCGATGGTCGGATTGAATGTCGGCTACAAAACAGCACTGATGCCGAAGTCATTGACATCAGTGTCATCAAACAAGGTTAAGGGGTGAAGATATCATGAAACAGTACAACGTCTTTATGGACGCTGATGCGCTTGATTCGGCGTGTTCTACAGAATCGGGGTTATTCTCCGGTCACCACGTCAACGCCTTATTCGAAAATGTCTTCGGTGCAGGGGTCGTTAATGAGCTGGGCACCGCTGCCATCTGTATAGGCAATAACCACGGTGTAGGACGGGCAGGGATGTCGTCTCTGGATACCGACGAAGTGTCTGGTCATCTTTACGCCATCCCACGCGAATATGTTACCGCTGCGATGGAGTCCCTTGAGATTGCCGACGTCAATGACTTGTACACGATGTCAGCGACACTGTTCGATTATCCTGAGCACCACGCGGTAACTCTGTATCTAAATGCGATCAACAACGAGCTTGGTCTCGATAAAGAAAACTCGATGACACGCAGTCACTCGTGGACGGACGAGTACTTCATCACGGAATTATCGCTCTCGCCGGTTAGATCAACAGCGATGCATTGACACATGAACAAGAAACATCTGTCAAGACTGCGCAATCTGACAGGCCGCATGCGTTATGTAGCCAATCAGATTGAAAAGGACGATACCTTACCCGTTGAGGAAGCGAAGTTGGCGCAGGAGTTGGTCTCCGGTGCTCGCTACCTCGATTCGCGTGTTAAATCCCTTACCAAGGAATGAATCATGAATACGGTATCCGATTGGTTACCTGTGCACATCGACACCGGTGTGCTTCGGAAGATGACAATGGAAGATTTCCTACATCGTCTTCCTACCGTTTCTGAAGACATTGATGTAATAATGTCGCAGGTCGATACCTCGCAGAGTGATTACTTCCCTAAACTCAATCAACGACTTTCTGTGGTTGAATTAAAAGGTGACACCAGCGATCTCGCGATTGTCGATGCATTGCCTATGTACGATGCCGAAGGTATCGTAGAAAAGCTGTTCATTAAGGTTCGGTACACCGAGCTTTATACTGCTGAGATGGTTGGCCTGCTTGATTTTTCGATACGGTCTTTGCGCAACAAAGACTCGCACGTGTACATCGTGACCGTCGACCATCGAGCACGGAATAGACCGACTGAAGCTGCTACTGTTGCGGTAACCACGCCCTCCACATTCACACCGATTTCATTGAAGGATGGCTCAGATGACTAAGACTTCTCAGAAGAACTACTGGCCGAATACCGCATTGATTGTTGCCCACGGTGACAACGGTGAGATCGGCCTGAATAACGATCTTCCCTGGCCGCGGATCAAGGAAGACATGAAGCACTTCCGTGAAACGACAACCGACCACATCGTGGTCATGGGGCGCAACACCTGGGAATCGTTGAACGAGACCCCGCTCAAGAACCGTGTGAACATCGTCGTATCGACCACCCTGCCTGCCATTGAGCTCAATGGCGTGTATGAAAATAGCCCGCTGCATTTCGTGCATTCTATCCCCGCTGCGCTTGGTAAGGCGTATGCCGAGTATCCAGGGAAGACGATCTTCTTCATCGGTGGTGCGAAGCTGTATAACTCCGTCTGTAACATGGTGGAGAAGCTGATTATCACGCAGGTACCTGGTACTTGGGAAGCTGATACCTACTTCGACAGCAACGATGACAGCGTGATCAAAGGCACGTTCGTGCACACGGATGTCGAGGACAAAGTCCTGGTTGAAAACTACAAAGACGGTAAACCGATCAAAGTCAAGGTCTTTCAGCAGTTCAATAGTGCAGTGAAGAGCCAGCGCTACGGTGATGCTGAGCCGCCTCGTCCCAAACTCACCACCTTGAAGTGGATGCGGTATCGTCCGAAAGCCGAATAACGTGTTAAGGAGGGTCTATGACCGAGCACAAGCCGAACCTCAATGCAATGGCGGTAATCAAACGCGATTTGGATTACCTGAAGGAAGTCCTGCACCGCCATTTCCGCAAGACTCGGTTTTCAAAGGAGACCGACCTGGCTGCGTTCCTGTCAAAGAAGAAACGCGGCTATACAACCTTTGACTCGGTCAGGACTACCGTCGGATTTGCACTGTACGAGGTAGACGGTCCGGGTGTATTGTCGGCCACTGTAGAACGACTGCGTGATGACGGAGTCTGTGACCTTACGGAAGCCGAAAATGCGTTCAAAGAACGCGTGTATAAAGTCACAACCGACTTCGGTTGGTTTAACGTCAACGTGAATTAACTGGGGTCTGGGACATGAATACAGAAATTATCTCTACTGCATCGGCTATCATCGAGGCGTTCAACAATCAGTCGCTGAATACGCTGATGCTGTTAAGGGAAAAGAAGACTGCGATACCGCTGATCCGTTCAAAGGTTAGCGGTGCCGAACTCTTTGATGTGTTCATCGACGCGTTGCCGGAAGAATACCGGCAGGTGTGGCGTTGCAAGGCATGTCGAAGCGTAATGGAACTGATTGGAAACATCTGCACTGCGGTACATACCCCTGAAGCAGAACCAAACATGTTCAAGCTGCATTGTCTCATGTGGCCCAACGCCAAGGCACTCCCACAACCATATTGCGATGCCGTCAGTGCCGTGATTGATGTCATCAATGCGAATGACTTTGAACTGCAACTGGGTATGGTCTTTGCAAAAGCGGTGAATAATCAACGAAAAGTGCTTTATAGCGCTGCCAAGGACACGACTCGTAAGCACTTGGGTCACTGGAGTGGTTACAGTACCGATGTTTACAACTACTATTTCCACATCGGTAACTTTCTATCCAACACCAAAATGTTTGACGACATCGGCCCACTGTTGAATGCGTCGGACGAAGCTCTGGAAGAAATCCTGAGAACTTACAATAGTCTGGGCGTGGACAGTTTCGAAAATATCGCCAAAGCAACGCTGTTGTTAAAAAGCTTCTGCCGGGCAAGACGTACTGGCCTGACACCGCTCGACAAATTCGCCATGGCGTTACATGTAACTCATGGACCCAAGTTCTTCAAGGTTGCTATGCGAGTCCTTAGAGGCCCGTTTTCGTTGGAATACGGGACCTTGCAGGCACTCCGTGCCGACGGGATGATTGTTGGTTCCAAGGGTGCTATTCCCATCGAGAAGAACCATAGCCGGGAACTGTTGGAACTCCTCAAACAACGCGGTAGTCTCGACGACCTCATGTGTGCACCGGACTACACGGTAACTGATGTTCTTGCGGGACTGAAGGAGCACTATTCAACCGCTCAAACAGCCGTATCGCCGTACAACACCGAAGAAGCAGTGAATCTGTTACTAGGTCTGGCTGAACCAGTAGCTGGAAAAGAACAAGGCATCATCACTAAACGGCAATTTCTTGATAACATCAAGAACGGCGAATACCGGGGATACCGGTTGATGGTCGGACCCGAAGTCTACGAAGGTAGTGATGTTATTGCTGGTACGTCGAAGCACCCGGCGATTCATCGTCTCGAAGTGGTACCGACAGACCGTCACCGCGGCATATGCGCTGATGTTGCTTACGTTGGTGTATCTCCATCGGACGACCTCGTACTTATCATCGAGAACGCTGAAACGACCGACTACACCGTTAGGGTGACGACAACCATGGAATTTGCCAACTACTGCGACAAGCTGACACGGTTAATGGTTGGGCTACTGCGCTACCGTGGCGAAATATCGCGCATCAAAACCATTAAAAATGGTTCCAATCCCATCAGCGTCAACATTCAGGACAGCGCTAACAATCGGAGTGGTTTTCTGGTTCAGCCGTGATCGCCTGCTGAAACAACACATAGAGGAATGACTATGCAATCGCTTTTGGATCTGAATCGAATCTTCAAGGCGCACTTTGAGAAGGTGATCGCTACCTTTTCACCCAAAGACGGTGATCATGTCGTCAAGTCCAAGATACCGGGCAAGAAGGTTTATGGTGCATTCCTGGCCAGCCTGCCCGTGGATGTACGTGATCGTTACGACTGGGAACTCTTTCGTAACAACTTTCATGTGTTTGGCAACATGTCGGTCGTTAAAGCCAATCTCGGTGAAGGCGAACTGTTTCACATCACCCCGGTGGCTTGGCCTGACCCGAGTGAACTGGAAGAACCGTTCGCCAGCGCGGTGATCGCTGCTCGCAAACTGACACTACCCGACCACAGTCTCAGTAAACACTCGAATTACGAAGTGCCGAGCAGTTTCGGGTTCTTTGTTGACCCCGATCAATTCAAACTGTCGCTGGGTCACGTGAAGCTGATCGGACTGGCCAATGTAATGCTAGGCGAGTGCGTTGGCGTCTATGACACTACGCCGGCGATGACGCTTAACAGACTTTCCTGCGACGAGATGCAGCTGGTAATCGACACCTATGTTCGCCTCTACCCAGATTTTGACGAACGCCAGGTAGCCATGTTTCGCAAGGCACTCAATGAAAAGCGTCTCGGGAAAGGTCCGGGTCGGTATCTGCGCTGGTACTGTCTCGCCGTGGAAGGGAGTACCTTCTTCAAGGCACTGTGTCGTGCTAACCCGAAAAAGGAACCGATCAAACGAACGTTCTTTGAATTGGATGAACGGGCACATATGCCCGACGTTGACCCGGCCGTGCGAACGGCCGTCTACGAGGAGTACCGTAAAGAGCTGCATGCGCTGATCATGAAACACGGCGGTGCTAGATCGCTGATGATGCGCATGGGTGATGCGAATGACATCGCCTTTGGTGCGATGCACGATGTCCATCACTTTACCGCGAAGCCTAATCCCGATATCCTGTTAAAGGAACTGGTGTTAGGAGCAAGCGGGAACGATGACAGCGAAAGTACTGAAACAATCACTTTCGCTGAATTCAGCGAAAACGCTGTCCGCGGTCGTTACGGCAGCTCCTCACTGATGGTTACCATGGTGCACGATGGGTCGCACGTGCGTGCCGATCGGCAAGCCATTGTCGTACCGTTGTTCCCTGAGAATAACGGGAAAATCCTGGAAGGGTACAGATGGCCGCACAGAAACGTATACCGAGGACAGTTTGAGCTTAGATCCATTGCAAAAATAAGTGAACCGTATTACACACTCGTGTGTCGCTGTCCACTTATCGCCTCAGAAGACATCACATTTGATGTCAAGGAAGACTTTGCTCCGTATCGCAGAGAAATCGATGACCTAGTCAGTAAACTGGCCATTTGTCATCACGACTTCCATACGGTGTTTACGTTGACCACGAAGTGTCGCTTTGATGTCGTGGCCAACAACATCGAAACCGGTGAAACATCAAAGTTCACTGTGATCGTGTAACCAAAGCGCCATAGAGGGAGGGGTTAGACCCCTCCCTCTTTTTTTGCCTCGTTAACAGTATGAACCCGCCCTCACCCCTCATTTTCAAAAGGAATGTAACATGGTCGATACAGTCAAAAATACCACTGTACCGGGAGACGGTAAGTGGTATAATGCCTTTACCTTGCTGAGCGCTGCGAAAGGATCTACTGTGAATCCCGGTGCAGCCATCTCCTTCTCCATGCTCTCTGAAGGCGAGCTTTACTACTGCATCGCGCCAGTTGAACCGATTAACGATGATGCTTACGACCTGATCCGTGGTTACGGTGGCGTCGAATTCGATGCCGGTGAAAGCAACATCTGGTTCAAGGCACCGTTCGGTGAGATCAAGATCAACCTCAGAGAGGTCTAAGGAGGCCGTATGGCACGCAAGTTTGCACACGGCGAACGACCTACGATTAGCGGACCTCAGGTGAAGCCTGCGGTAGCCAGTGGGATCAATAAAGCGTTCTCTATTGTTCCGCCGACTGATGGGACAATCCTGTCAGTGCAGTGGAAAAGTGACGGTGTCAATATTTCTGGTGCAACTTCGGCCCGTTCTCCAGATCTCGGTGAAGCCTACTTCAACAAAGAAATCAGCGTCGAGTACAGTGTACGGTATATTCGCTCGATGGGTACCATCCCTGCGGTGAACCGCGTACCTGTCGCGTCTGGCAGTTATACGCCAGCTAATACAGTCGTCAATACTGTCTTGAATCTCTCTGCAGCTGAACTGACGTCGGTCATCACCGATGCTGACGGGGACACGCTGACCGTGTCTGATGTCGTGGTTCTGTCTGGTAACGCGGTGATCACGGGTACTGGTCCCTGGGGGATTAGTGCACCATCTGCTGGGTCATCTGTTATTCAGTATCGCGTCTCCGATGGCCACGGCGGCAACATTCTGGCTACGATGACGTTCAATGCAATCGACATCGTCTATAATAACCTGGCACTTCCGTCTCAGTTCTCCTGGTTCCCGTACCAGATCAAAGCCGATAACACCACGACCTATCACCCTGACTTGTTCCGTCCCAATGGGAAGACGTATTACATCGCACCTAACGGTGTTGACACCAACAACGGTCTGACTCCTGCCTCACCTAAGAAAACCGTTGCAGCGGCCGCTGGTATGGCGGATTGTGTTATCGTGATGGCCGCTGCCGGGGATTACGAAAACGGGTTCTGGGGAGACGTTTCTTTCCAGAACAACTTCCGCGGACTCATTTGCGACGACGGCCAAGCCAGGTTCTTTGCAGGTCTCTTGAATTCATCTACGAACTTCGTACCTGAAGGTACCTACCCGAACGTGTATGTTTGGGCGGGGTCAAATACCATCTTCGATGTTCGCGATGAAGCATGGCCCACCAGGTTCGGTACCTGGGGTTGGGTGACCAAGCAAACGTCGCTTGCTGATGTTGCTGCAAACCCCAACAGCTATTACAGCAATGGCGTGAATCTGTACGTTCACCTTAAGAATGGTCGAGTACCTGATGCTCGATTGAAAGTGTTCCGTCAGCGTCGTTGTTACATCGGTAAGTCGAACATTGACCTGTACTGGAAGAACATCAGCTGGTATGGTGGTTCGGTTATGCCGAACGTCAACGGTGTGGGCATCCGCAACCATCTGTACCGTTGTGAGTTCGGTTATCAGCACGGGCAGGATGACTCTGGATTTCTGGCTAACCCCGGTTCCAACACCGGGTTTGTGTCATACCTGACGGAATGCGAATCCTTCGGTCATCGACTGGATGCTTTCAGTCTTCAGTCCAGTGCGAATGCAGTATACGTCAACTCCTACGGGTTTGATTGCCCGATGTCTGGGAGTAATAACGCTAACACCATGCACGGTAGTGGTAATGCTATTTTGATCGGCGGTGACTACTACAGCGTTGCAGGCGATGTGGTGATCTCTGTCAGCTCTGGCGGTGTGCTCTGTGTAGGGGTGGTATCGCGCGACAGCCCTGGCGTATCGGCCAGTGATTTCAGTGCGACCCTGGGTCCACTGTGGGCGGTGAATTGTACCAACGAAGGAAGTATCTCCGATTACACCTTCGAAGGTAATGGTGCTAAGTACGTGCAGAACAACAACTTCACGCTGCCAAGCATTAACGCCGTATTGACTCCGGTTACCTTGTACAGCGGTATCGGTAAGCAGGCCAAAGCACCCAGAGTACCGACTGTCATCGGCCCTGTTGCACTGACAGACCTGGTCGTAGGTGAGCCGTTTGTCGTAACCCAAGAAATGTTGCTTGCCGGTGCTGTGGAAGAAGATGGTCGAACACTGTTCGCCATTGACGTGTCGGCTACAAATGCAACGGTGGTCGGCGATGGTTTTGGTCCTTGGACGGTGACACCGACTGCTGGTGGGACGGTGACTTTGTCGTATACCATCTCCACGCGTCGTGGTCGCAGTATCACCCAGACTGCCAGCGGTGTGGCAGGTACTGTCGATGTGCCGGTATATGCTGCGGCATTCTCTGGTTCAACCACCAATCGTGTCATCATGCCGTCGTGGGTGTCGACGGGTGACTTTGACCTAACGTTCCCGGTAACGCTTGGGACCACGACGATAGACCGTCAGCTGATTGCCAACACAGGGCCATTTGAACCCAACTCAGTGCGTATTTACTACGACGTACCAGATGGCTGGGAGTTCTTAATCGGGATCAACGGTAGCAACACTCTGCATCGGTTCATCTTCGGTGGTCAGGGGGTTATCACTCCAGACACCCTGGCGGAACTGACCTTCACACGCCGTGGTGGTACCATGAGTTGCTACATCAACGGACAGTTGATTGGCAGTTCGACGATTGCCGCGGTGTCTGGGTTGAGGTTGCATTTTAATGGCTCGATTGGTGGTGTGTCTGGCGGTGCGACAAACTACATCGGCGAAATCGGTGGGGTAACGTTTACCGACCTGGCCAATGCTGCGAACAGCTTTGAATACATCGCTGACGATACAGGAACCTTCGTACAGGTAGGTGAACGAACGATCACTCAACCGTTCACGCTCTCTGGAACAGTTCTGGTCGGGCTGGATTCACTGACTGCTGGTGTAGCTAACTTGCGGTCTTGGCCGCACTACCTGGCTGAAAGTGCGAGGGCTGATAACCGCCTCGGCGGGCGTTTCCTTTGTGCGGACACTATCGGTCGTGAGAACCAGAACATCTTCACGTCAAACTCCGGGCTCGGCACGGGGATCAAGACGGTGGACTCCATTGCGGCCGGTAACGCCAGTCGAGATTGGTCACCCCATGCGCGCGGTATCGCTACAGTACCTGCGTCGTTGGCTGGAACCGAATGGTTCCAGATCAATAGCTACACGACCTACTATCATGCAAGGGTGTTTTATCTCGCAGGGCCTTCACAAGGCACCTTCCGGATACAGCAACCAGGCTCACCGTTGGTCGTGAACTGCTACGCAGCTACACTTGGGTTGGCGTACGTGGATGTAGATGTACCAGGCGGGTTCACCATCCTACGGTTCGATCAGTTCACCGGCGATGTTGCGGTTTACGGCGCAATGTGTCGCACTGAGAACTACGGGCAGCCCAATGCCTTCCAGTTGGCCAACTTTGCACGGGCTAGCCAGAAGATCACTGGGTTCGATGACTCGAAGTGGTCCGAATGGTGCGACGCCATCGGCGCCGAACGCGTCATCCTGAACGGCGGTATGAACGATAAGTCTGACCCGTATGCAACGGTCCTGGCTGCGCTTGATGCGTTGACTGGGGTCTTTGTATCGAAGGTCGGTGCCGCTAACGTTCTGCTGCTTCGTCCGAACAACGACGGCGGTACCCAGGGTACCACAGGTACTGGCGGTGTTAACGCATTGTGCGGTATCTGGGAGACCACTGCGCTTAAGTACAATTGCCGGTTCATGTCGACTGTTGCTGCTGTGGGTGATTATTCCGTGTACAGCAACAATTCCTGGTTGATTGATTCTACTCACCCCAATGAAGCAGGGTCAGTTAATCTCGGGGCGCTTATTTACGCAGGCGATCTGCGTAATGCGGCCTCAGGTAAAGGGGTTGGCATTACGGTGACGGAACGTCACAGCTAAGCTAGGCGTAGACTGAGAGGAGGGGTAAGCGCCCCTCCTCTCCTTTCTTATTCGAAATTTTATGATCTTCAAGTATTCTAAAGTAACGGGTTATTGACCTGGAGTACCGTCATGCCATTGTACAATTTTCGTTTTACTCGTTTGCGTGGGCTGACCGAGCCTGTAGAGCCAGTTGATCCCGGTACAGGTAGCGGTACCGGCGGAAACACCGGTGGAGGCGGTGACGGTGGATCAGGTGCTGGTACTACGCCAGGTATGACTGCCGGTGAGCACGAGGCTAAAGGAGCGCTGGCACACGACTTGGCAACCACCGAACGCCACGGCTTTATGTCGAGCGCCACTGTTGCTCTAATCGGCAATATCTCGATTGCAGTTAACGGTCTGACACAAACGGTCAATGACCACAGTACAACGCTCAACGAACTGTCTACTCGTCTTGACGATGCCGAGGATGCGCTTAGTGACTTAGCTTCGTTAGCATCGACGGTAGGTGGTCTCGGTAGCGCTTCCAGTAACCACACTGGACGAATCGAGGTACTTGAGAGCCAGCAAACTACGCAAGGACTGACGAACACCTCGGTTGCGGGCACGCTATCTGCGTACAACGTACGCTTCGAGGGTATCGAAAATACGCTGGGCAGTATGAGCACATGGGCAGGCGGCGTCAATAGCTCGTTGAGCGATTTATCGACAACGGTCGGGAACTTAACCACTGCGGCAGGTAACCAGATAGACGCCCACAATGCGCTGGTCGGTCGGGTAAGCGCTGTTGAAACTGGCCAAGGTAATCTTCAGGGACAGGTCAGTGGGCTCAACGATACCTTGTCAGGTCAGCAAGGGCAGCTGTCCGCTCACAGCACAACTATCGGTGAACACGAAAGCCGGCTGGATACACTAGAGGCAGCCGGCTCTGGAGAACCGTTTGATCCAGATAGCAAGGTTGATGTAGTTGCCGGTAAAGGTCTTTCTACGAACGACTACACCAATGAAGAAAAGACCAAACTAGCAGGATTGGCACAGGCAGATTGGAATGCTGCCGCAGGTCAGCCTGGACACATCCTGAACAAACCCGCCGGCCTTGGTGGGCAAACCATCGGCGACCTGCGGTACTCGTGGATGGATTTCGACGCATCGGCAGCTCCGTGGACTGGTGCGGCCATTAGTTCCGGGACGGTCACCAATACCTTCTCGGCAGCAATGGTGACGGCCGACCCCGATTTCTACGGGGTAGTGTTGTTACGATGCACGGCAACTGCAAACACTGGTTACAGGATCACCAACAGCGCTACGCAGCTGCATTTGATGCCGGGTACACACTACACATCGCGGTTTATGATTCCCATCGCAGGGATGACCACGGCGTGGATGATTAATGGATTGCATGATGCATCAGCCAAAGCCGATCCAGTCGACGGCGTTTACATCAAGTTAGATGGATTGAACTGTAACTTCGTGGCATCCAGTAACTCCGTAAGGACTATAGGTGCTGCATTTTCAATCGTACAGTTGAAGTGGTACGTCCTGCACATTGATGTGATTTCGTCATCTGAAGTACGGTTTTCCGTGTACAATGATACCGATAACACATTGGTGTTCGCTGAAACTTTGACCAGCAACATTCCAGCCGCTAACGCAACACGGGCCCTTGGAGCCGGTGTCGTGGTCGTCGGGTCACACCTGGCAGTCGCTGACGTCATGGCGCTGGATTGGATTGGTGTCGGTCCCGTAAGGCATACTGCCTTTGGTGCGATTATTTAACAGAGGTAGTTATGCCATTGACGCTGAAGAACGCAAAGCTCAAGGCCAACACCTGGTACGAACTTCATCAAGTCATTTCTGAAATCAAAGGGTCTACGGTGGCGTTGGATAAAGCGATTTCGTTTGTCCAATTATCCGAAGGAGAGATTCATTGCTGCATTTCAGTAAGCCAGCCTGATGATGAAGATTACGGGTATGAGCTGGTACGTGATTATGGCGGCATGGCTTGTGGGGCAAACGAACCCGGAGGTTTCTGGGTTAGACCTTACCTGGTAGACGCTTTAATCAACATCAAAGAAGTGTGATCACGGAATAGGTGGGAGGGTCGAAAGACCCTCCCATTATGTCGCAAAATCAGTTTTAAATCTTTGCTTGTTCCATGTTATAGTCGAGGTATTTTTAGGTAGAGGAATCTTTATGTTTTCTGGGTTGAAACGGTTGATTGGCAACCCCACGGTTGTAGAAGAAAAAGGGATCATCCGCATCGAAGGGATTCCAGCCGATGACATCTCATCCGATTTGATGCGTATCTGGTCAACCAGCCGTATTGGGAACAACATGTTCCTGAGCCTGGGTAAGAACTCCTTTACCTTCTTATCCTTCTTTGCCATTGAAGTGCGTTACGCATTGCAGACGATCATGGAAAATCCTGGTCGTTACACCAAGGTCCGTGCCATCCGCCACATCATCGAACTGATGGATGAGCACACCTGGCTGAGTAAGATCCAGGACGTGGAACACGACACCTTGGATTTTTCTCAAGTCAAGCGCATGAAGGCTAACTTGAAGCCGGCTCAGGAAGAATACTTCCGTATCTTTAGTCGTGTTCGACCGAAGATGGGTCTGCTGGGCTACATGCTCGCATCTGCCGCTGGTACTGGTAAAACCATTTCATCTCTGGCAGTGGCACTGGGAGCCAAGAAAGACCACACCATTGTAATTTGCCCTAAAGTGGCAGTACATGATGTTTGGTCCAAGACCTTTGAAGTGTGGTTCCACGAGGTTCCGCGATACTGGACCTCCATCAAGCCCGGTAAACCCACCAAGGAACATGAGTTCTTAGTGTTCCATTACGAATCGTTGGCGTCTGCTTTGCAGTTTGTACGTGAGCATCAGGACCGGTCTTTTAGCATCATCCTCGATGAATGCCACAACATGAATACGTCGGAATCCTTGCGCACCCAGCAGTTTATTGACTTGTGTAAGCTGTCAAAGTCTGACGGTATTACCTGGATGTCAGGGACGCCGATCAAAGCCATTGGCTCTGAAGCCATTCCATTCCTGCGCACCATCGATCCGCTGTTTAACGACCAAGCCGCACAGGCCATGATGAAAGTCTTTGGCAAGTCGGCCAGCCGTGCTAACGACATCCTGGCCAACCGGATTGGGTTGACTAGCTTTAAAGTGGAGAAGGCCGAGGTCGTGACCCTGACGGTCGACACCATTGACCACAAGTTCAGTTTCCCCGGTGCTGACCGGTTTACCTTGGATGCGATTCGGATAGAAATCTCGGCCTTTGTGGTGGAACGTACTGAGTACTACAAAAAACACTTCAAGGAATTCGAAGATCTGTACTTCACGTGCCTGAAGATTCATGAAGGTACGTTACACGGATCACAGTTGCAGGACTATCAACGCTACAACGAATACGTCAGGACTATCCGTAAAGGTTTTGATCCGGTACTGCACAAGGAGATTGCGCGGTACTGTACGAAGTACGAGAAGGAGAAGGTATTGCCGAGTCTGCCTGACAGGCTCCGTAAGCCCTTTATGGACGCGCGCAGCGTCGTGAAGTACGTAGACCTGAAGATCCGCGGCGAAGCGCTAGGACGCATACTGGGGCGCCGTAGAATCGATTGCTTTGCAGCCATGGTGGAGCATTCGGGGATTGAAACGTTCGTAGACCGGTCTGAAAAGAAAACCGTGATTTTTACGAGCTACGTGGATGTGGTGGATAACCTCAAGAAGTACTTTGAAGATCGTGGGTATAAACCGATCGTCGTCTACGGTGACACGGTGAAGAATCTCCCTGCGATCGTCAAACAGTTCGATCAGGACTTTGAAACCAATCCGTTGATTGCGACGTACGATTCCCTGAGTACCGCAGTGCCGTTGGTGATGGCCAATACCTGTATCTTGTTTAACCAACCGTTCCGCCAGTACGTGGTGGAGCAGGCTACCGCTCGTGTAGCTCGGTTGGATCAGGATTCACCAGTACATATCGTCAACGTCCTGTTAGATACCAAGGGTCAACCGAACATTTCCACACGGTCGATGGATCTGGTGGAATGGAGTCGTCAGCAGGTAGACGTCATCATGGGTAACAGTTCTGCATTGGATGATGTGGTATTGGAATCCATGGGGATTAGCCCGCATAACGAACTACCGTCCACGGTTACCGTGTTAACGGGTACTGATAAGCCAGCGTCGGTATTCTGGTAAGTGCATAAAGCGAGGAGGGGTAACCCCTCCTCTTATGCCGTTAAGTTATACGCATTTCAAACATCTATAATCCCGCTACCGTTCGAAGGTGTGCTATGAGCTTTTATATCCCCGCTAATTTCACCAGAGAAGAACGCGCCAAAGCGTGTATTGCTCAATTGGAAGCCCTTGGCACCGACCCCGCGGTTCTGGCAAACATCCGTAGCTTCCTGTGGACCATGGTGGATAACTGCGATTACGTTGACTACGAAGAATGTCACGCTGAAGCTGTAGCGGTAAAGGACTACGTGCTTTCATTCATATCACAGAAGTTACCGCAAGGTGTAGATGTTGAAGCGCTGCTGGGTAAAACGATGGATGTACCGCCTCTGAGCACGTGGTTCACCGATCGGTTCATTGACCTGGTCAAGGTCATCGAATCCAACGGGCTGTCCATTTACTTGGATCAAGAAAAGAACCTCGAGCAGTACAAGCAAGATCTGAAGTCGGCTTATGTACGGATGGGTAAGATCTTGGAACAGGCTGGTGTAGAAGTCGATCCGGGTAATGCACTGCCTTGGGTACCGAAGGTAAAAGAATAATAAACCTACATCACTCGGTTGAATCCCTACCTAGGAACTACGACCATGGTGTCCAAGAATTTCAAAAAACCGTTCAAATCTGCTTGGTTTTTTCGGGGTGTGCGTTACGGGTATCCAGTATGCTGCATTAAGAACTTTCATGTCTCACCGCGACATGCCTTCCGTGCACCGCAGGTGTCTGTTGAATCACTTGGCTTTTGTGCATGTCAACACCATACAAGTGTTCGGCCAGATCGCGTGTTGGAAGAAGTATATCAGGTACGTTCTAAGGCGGTGCGCCACACGACGACCGATATCTACACTCACTGGGCAACGGAGCAGCGGCGTGAACGTCGTTTTGCTTACCGACTGGCAAAGCTCAAGGCGAAGGAAGAAAAGCGTTCTAATCGACGCTTTAAAACCGACACTGACTTTGCTACTTGGTACTACAACTATCTGCGCGAGGAGCGCCGCCATGACCACGAAACTCGAGCAGTGGCGTAACCTTTGCGCCGGACTTGAACGGCGACAGAAGTTAGCGCCATTGCCGTTCATATCGCTCAAAGAAGACATTGCCTTCGGCGGTACGAACATCCACCTCAAAACCGTCTACGGTCCAGTGGCGTGTTACTTCAACCCGGTAGCTGAAGAATACCGAGTACAGGCCCCGGAAATCAAGTGTTCGGAACGTTATACCCCACAGACCTTTAAGGACATCTCAGCACTGAAACTGTTGCTGGAATCCGAAACGGAATACTGGGCGCGGCGGCACCGTAGCGGTAAGCCAATTAACTGGGACGTCCTTGAAACTGCGATTTCAAAGATACGGGAACTACTCCCGATCATCATTGACGACCCCCACGTATCGGCTGAACACGTCGGTGTGCTGGCACAGATGACTATACTGTTCAATGACAAGACCTCGTCATCACCTGTGAAGATCTTCACCTTCCATTTGATGCAGGACGTCTTTGATGCTGTGGTTACCAGCATCCACGAGAGTGCTACCAAGCGCTACTCGTCGCTAGAAAGCAATTGGGCGATTATCCAGAAGATGCTGTCAGGTAACTAATAATGCTTCGAATCGAAAACAAATGGATTTCAGACCTATATGGTTAAAATGAGTAGGGACGCCTGCTCGTAATCGGACCATGGTTAAAAGGACTAAGCTTAATGGATAACATCCAGAAATCTGTGTCGATACCCGACCCCAAGAAGGGCAGCTCCTGTATTCGTTCGTATTCCGTCTTGCGACGGAAAAGACTGAAGTACATGGAGCTCCGTTATCACAAAAAGCTCCAGGTCTACTTCACAGTAGAAGGCTTCTTCGACGATAAGTCGGGGAAAGTCGCTTGGAGCTTCAGTGACGGCCTGCCGTTCACGTTGCAGGAGCGTGCCGTAGCTGCGATCGAGTTCGTCGTTCGAGGCTGGGAGCAGGACGGCTGGGAGGTCGTCAAGCAGTGGATTAAGCGTTAACCAACCCACGGGAGAGTAGCCTTTCGGCTACTCTCCTACTTCCACCCGACGGGGTTTTGTTTTTGGTTTTATCAACTAGGAGTTCGCTATGTCTGGCTGTCTGTCTCAGTTCCTTCACCCTCGCGTTCAGTTCATCATTCTTGATGAGCGTTTGCGTGAACTCGAACCCACTAAGCCTGCCACTGCAGGTAGTGCCGGTTTTGATCTTCGCGCTTGCATCGACGAGCCAGTAATTATCGCTCCTGGTCAGCGTGTTCTGATCAGTACTGGCCTACGCATCCACCTGGACCAGGCTCGTTACGCTGGGATGATTCTGCCGCGCTCTGGCCTCGGCCACAAGAACGGCATCGTCCTGGGTAACCTGGTCGGCCTCATCGACTCCGATTATCAGGGTGACCTGAAAATGTCAGCCTGGAACTCCAGTTCGGTTCCGTTCGAAGTCAAACCGATGGACCGCCTGGCACAGTACATCGTTGTGCCGGTCATCCATCCGATCTACGAAGAAGTCACTGAATTCGTCGAAAGTGAACGTGGTGAAGCCGGTTTCGGCAGCAGCGGTGTCGGCAGCTAACCATTACCATGGGAGTCCGCTATAGGACTCCCTTTTATTCTCTTTAGTTAAGGAAACGAAAATGAGTATCTTATCGGCAATGTACAAGGTGGTACCGGCTTGGTTAAAAGTCGTTGCCGATGTGATCGTCAAAAAGGTCACCGGTAACCACCACAAGGCACGCTTCTTTGCAGTGCCTGGAATCAAGGAATACACCATTGGTTACCTGACAGACCGCGGTTATCGCGTCCAGGTGACTGCTAAACCTATCGTGGATGATCGTATCTCCAAGAAGTACAAGGGGGTCGATTTGATCCAGATGCTTCAGCGTGGCCCGATTCCATATGAGAGCTACCGTGAGATCATGGAAGCTCTTGCTGCTTCACCTTACGTCTTTGGGATGGCTCCTCAGTACATCATGCCAAACCATAATGGGTCCATGCCGCATAATGGCGAAGTGACTCTGTACCTGACAGATACGGACGAAAAAGCCAGCTACATGATTGTGGTGGGCGATAATCGTCTGGCGAATGAAGCGCTCCGTAAACGAGCTTTGGAAGGACGCGATCACGTCCACGGGCTGTACGATTACCCTCAGTGAGGACAACCCCATGCGTCTTTCAGATAAACACATCATCGAACATCTCGATAGCGGCAAGATTGTTATCGACCCTCAACCGAAGTCCGATGCCATTAGTGGTTGCACGGTAGATCTGCGGTTGGGGAACTTCTTCCGGGTGTTCCGTGACCACACAGCACCTTATATCGACTGTTCCTGCGACAGCCGTGAAATTGCCTCGACCATTTCCCATGTGATGTCAGATGAAATCTTCATCACTGGGTCTGAGTACTTCTACCTACATCCTGGTCAACTGGCTCTGGGTGTCACTGATGAATCGGTAACGATCCCTGATGACCTGGTTGGTTGGTTGGACGGTCGTTCCTCTCTGGCACGCTTGGGCCTCATGGTACACGTCACGGCCCACCGGATCGATCCGGGTTGGAGTGGTCGTATCGTCCTTGAATTTGTCAATGCCGGTAAGCTACCGCTGGCATTGCAACCTGGCATGAAAATCGGGGCATTGTCCTTTGAGATGATGTCGTCACCTGCTGATAAACCCTATAGTGCACGTGCTGACGCGAAGTATCGCGGTCAGAACAGCGCTATCGCTTCTCGTCTCAACAAGGAATAAAGGAACAGTTATGTCGTATGTGGTGATGGTCGAAACCAATACCGGTTTGGGTGCAGGTAAGAACTTTGGTCCCCGTTTCGCTGCACAGACGCCTAATACGGCACTGTCTGTGAAACTGTCGATGGTGGACAAAGGTGGTAAGGTGCTCGATGAGCAAAGCATCGGCCGTTTCGTCATCTGCTGGAACGACGAAATCAAGGACCCGCAAGCCGTCTTTACCGAGAAGCTGTTCCTATTGCTGGATATGCAGACCTCGGTGCAGGCGGCTCTGCAACGACTGTGCACCAAGACCTGTGGTCAGTCAGCCAGTCTCGCTATGAACGAGTTGAAGCAGGAACTCGCCATCATGCTGCGGGATTGCAATACGTTCCGCAAGGACGTGTTCACGTATACCGCCAAAGACGACGGTTACGACCGTGAACGCTTCATCGAGACGTACAAAGATCGCCTGTTGGCTTCTCGCGATTGGCTGCACGTGGACGGTAAACGCGACATCACCTTCAAGCTCACGGCCGAAGTCAGGGCCACTGAGATTGAAAAGAAAGAACCGCCAGAGGTCAACATCAAGACCTGGCGACTGTAACAACCTATTTGGGCGACCTGTTTGGGTCGCCCGCTTATGCGGCTAAGAGGCCCTCTATGCTGTACGAGAAGTACAAAAGACTGATCGCGCTGGAGGACGACCATGCAGCCGATCAAACAGAACGCCTCGCATTGACCATCGAGGTCTGCGAGGCAGTGGCCAAACTCGTCAACCAACGGTTACGTGGGTTGGCTGGAGATGGTGTCTTCCACCTACGTGTTGAGTTCGCCGAGCGGCAGGGGCGAACATGCTTGGAAATATACAAGCCGGTGTTTAACACCATCTACAACCGCCAGTGGTTTAATCCGCGGCGGATGAGTGTTAAGCAGGGAATTTTCCTGCAACTGGAGCCGGAAGGCACCTGGCAAGCGGCCTATACGTCACACAACGCATTGTTTGGCGTAGGTAACGCACCAGAACACCACTCCCGATTCCAGCGAGTGGCTTACACTATTTTGCCTTAGGAGGCGACATGAGAGAGTTAGTGTTTGTTGTCGACCTCGGTGTGAGGCATGGTACCGAAGGTCCGTTCACCTTTGCCGCCGAACGGATTAAGATTCCGATCCAAGGGCAAACAATGCCAACACTAACCAAACAGGTGATTGAACTACTGACCAAAACAGTGGTCGACAGTCCCAATCTGGCCGATAATGCGCAAACGAAAACGTTGCGCGAGATTGGTAACCAAGAGTCTGCTTTGCGTAGTGCGCTGGCAGAATGGCGACACGGAAAACCTGTGGGTGAAATCCACAGTTGGTACGGAACACATTGTTTCCTGACCATCGAAGCCGATTACCTCGAACGTTAATAAACCGTTGTTAAAAGAAGGAAGAAGACCATGGCTACATTTCGTTTGTCTGTAACGCTTAAGGCTCCTGAGATCGTACTGCTGCTCAGCGAGGACGGTGCGATGGAACATCAAGAACTCCAAGTGCAATTGCCGACCTACGGCGATCTGGCAGTTGCTCTGGAAGACCTCACTGTCAAGTCGGTGTCCGGTTCGGCCTACAGTGAGCGCTGCAAGAAGATCGCTGACGCCCTGATCGACAAGGCTTTCCAGGTAGTGGATGACCTTGATATCGAACAAGACCGGCGCTACTCGTTTGACTCGAGCGTCATCAAGGTGGTATTTGAACAGGTACCGTCCGAGTACGACTTCTTCGAGTATACCGACGAGGAACTGCTCGAAGCAGCGGAAGACGAAACCGAAGGCGAGTAACTACCACCCTGGGTAGGAGAGACTTCTCTCCTACCTACTTTTACCATCTTTCCTTTCTTTTTGTCCGTTCGTTTTAACCTATGAGCAGACAACTCAATGACTGCTGGAATAAGGAAAGCGAGTGATGTACGAACAGTACCTCAAGCGGCGGATGGATTCTCCGAGTAACGGCATCATCACGGATGAAGCCACCTTTAAGAACCTGGCCGATATCACACGCACCACGGTTGTTTACGAAATTTACGATCCCGTTCGTGAAGTGGTCGTAACGTTCGGTAAGGGTGATAGACTCGCACTGACTGATGTCGGGCGGGCAGCTGGAATTGCCAACGCAGTGAGTTATGGCTGGGAACTCCTCGACCTCGGTGCCGATACCGTGGTTGTGAAAATACTCGGCTATAACTTCTTGTGTGATTCATTGGCAGTGGTGGATCAGCAACGCGTCACCCAGGTGTTGGAATATTTATCAGGTCGAGTCAGTGCTACACCCAAGCAAGATTGGAAGAAGATTTCCCTTTGGTGCCACCAGAGCGAATTCCTCACCATGCCAGTCTGGTACGATCCGCCAATGAAAAGTTCCCATCGTGGGCCCTATTTGGCTAACCTCAGTGGCTACTTGACCCGTATCTTTGACGTTCCCATTCAGTTGGATTATCGGTCTGGTGGTGCTGAGATGACTGTAACGAATCCCGAGTACAGTAATCGGGAACGCCAGTTCGCGTCGGTCAACGCATTTCAACATTTACTGATGTCGGAAAATGTCATTAAAAGTGTTGCCAATGCTTTACGGGTGTACAGCCTCAAGACCTTGGTGGAAATGCGGACATCCACAGTGGAAGAAGTCGGAGACCCGTCAGTGGTCTTTGAGATTCGACTGGCTGGTTGGACGTACCAGTTACCGGTTTGGTGTCGCGGTGTTGATGAACAGTCAATTCGTGCTATCCAAAGCGTATTGGAACAAGCATTCAAGACTTTAGCCAACACGGTCGAAGTTGCAATCACAACACCATAAACGAAAACAGAGGGACTGCCACCCTCTGTTTTTTTTTGCCGCAAATCTTCTAATGTTGTGTATGACTAACCGTTTTGTGTTATAGGTGATACCATGACAGGTGCAATTACCTCACTCTTAGCGACGCTGTCGCAGGAATCCGATAGTGCCGGTACGGTACATGAAATCGAATACATCCACTTCTACGAACTCGAAGACATTGCGGCAGTCAAAGGTGCTGCCAAATTCATCGAGCAAGAACAGTGGCATCTTCGTAAACCGGCCGGAACTGTGCGTGTGCGCAAAGCCACGGAAAGCGGCCTTAGAGACAATACACCAGTTGAAGGTGTACCGTCGTACTGGCTGACCAGCAAACTCAATCTCAAGGGCGTTGTAGGACGTCCTGAAGTGACTGTGGAGGTCAACGAAGATCTCTTTGATCACTTCCGTCGAATTGCCGATAATGGCTGGCAGAAACTCCGCTGCATCTTCCCTATTCCAGGCACCGAGGGGACTTTTAAGGAACCCGATGCGAAGTTCAACGGAGCGTTGTGTTGGGAGATCGATCTCTTCAAGGATAAGAACGGTCAGTTCTGTCCATGGGTAAAGGCCGATTTGGAAGTCCCTGCACTGCTGGATACGTTACCGGCTTTCCCGCTTCAGGTGAAACGGGCGATCACTGAGCCGTACGGGAAACGTACTGCTGAGGATCAAGCACTCATTGACGAGTTATTCAACGAGAAGATTAACCTTACGTGGGATGACATCAATGAAAACACTACAGCAGTGGCTCCGCCGGCAGATTGATCGGCAATACCGTTCGTTACTCAACGACTGTAAAGCAGATGACCTGGAAACACCGTATAGCGCTTGCATGTGCGTTGGGGTTTCATTGGCCAAAGTGGTGTTAACTGAGAACGCGTAATGCGGCATACGGGAGGGCCAAAAGGCCCTCCCGCTTATGTCCCTATTCTAAATCCAACGAAGCAAGTGTGCCATCCAGTCCCGTCATCAAGTCAGAAAACTGTTTGGGTGTAAACACCATGGTTCCAGCGTCTACTGCCGAGTTGATTTCTTCCTTTAACGCACAAAGGTCGCGGGAGATTGATAACCGTTCGCCCATCGGCAAGGTACTTGCACGATAATCATCCGGAAAATCGACAATCCCTACTGAGAGCGAAAAGAACGGGACCATGTAACACTCGAGCGATAAAACCCAACGGACGAAAGCAGTCAGGTTATGCGCATTAAGCTTCGAACACGTAAAATGGAGTTCGTGCCAAATCTTTTCACTTCTGCACAATTCAACATTGCTGAGGATCTGTTCAGTGCGTACTCCTTTGCGGATCTGTTCGTTGACATCGGCAGTCCCATCTATCGAAAAGATAAATGAGAAACGAGTAGCGTTCGGCAGTACGAGCTCTTTAAACACCGGGTGTTTAGCCAGATCGCGGTTACCGTTCGTCAAGAACGTGATGGATGACCGTTTCATTAAAGCAAGCTGTACCAACGGGTACAGTTCACGGCTAACAAAAGGTTCGCCACCGTAGATCACCACCTGTTCTGGGTTGTACCGGCCGATGATGTGCCTGGCTGAGTCTTCTGTAACCACATCGATATCGATGATGCGGTCAGGATAAACCTTCGCATGCGTATCCGAAAAAGTCGAATCACACATATCGCAAGCCAGATCACACTTTGTGCCTGTAAAAACCAGCACTTGTTTCGGCGGTGCGTATACTTCGCCCGTCTTGGGGTTATAGTCCTTGAGATCGAATGGTAAACTGTATCCCGGATCATCGGCAGTTTTGCGGTCGTAACACCGCTTACACACGTCTGATAGGGTGTCGTAGGAAAACATGGATTTCCTGAATTCACGCAGGTATTCAGAATTCCACCAGTTACCATCGGTGTGCACTACTGCCGGGTTCTGACGTTGACAACACGGCCGATACCCTTCGGGTTTGTGGTTAAAGGTCGTGAACGGTGCCCTACACAACGGCTTCGTCATGCGTCAGTTCCTCGTATCGTCGGAGGTTTTCAGTAAGTGCCGTTACAAACCCCTCGCTTAAGCGGTCTAAAACGCGTTGTGCTGCATCCCAGTACAACTGGTGAGGCATCATAGCCCAAGCAACTGGAATGTTGCTAAGCGCCTCCCACGGCTTTGTATTGGATAGCCAATGCACGATAGCGGCATTGCTAATCACCGAGGTGTGCAACTCACGTTGATGTTCAGTCATCTTCGGTGCAATGTACAGATCGGCAAAGGCGTTAAAGGTCGCCGGTAAAGGCGTATAATCAGGTACCAGTTCATTCAATGGGTCCTGACCATGAAACAAGTACCGGTGTTTGTTTTCTTCCCAATACTCGTACAACGTCTTGCCGTTTAACCGCGCATAGAGTCCTGGCAAATAAATCGCCATCACCCCAGCATTGAAATACCGCGGATTGAAGTTCAAACGATGTACGATTTCAGGACGACTCCGGTCGTAGTACGCGTCGTACTGCTTAGACCCCAGGAACACCAAATCAGGTACAGCGGCAATGGGTGAGGATGCACGCACCGGCACATTCAGAAGTGGTGACAGGTTACCAAAAGGTAACGCATCGAGATCCATGTACACGATGTGGGTCATCTTGCGCGCATGGAGATCATCGAACGCCAGAAACCGCATCAGGATACCTTGACGGCGATGAGGTCTGGTGGACTTCTGAGTAGGCACATCCAGCAACCGCCACGTGACCTCCACTGAGGTGGGGAAATCATTGGGATCAATGTCGCTGGCGTGATACAGGATCACGTGAGGGTGCGAGGGTTGCTCAGCCATTACACTGAGCCAGACTTTTAATGGATCACTGTACGCCTTATTTACGCACGAAACAACGGTACGTGTCATGGTGGTAGCCTCCGACTTCCTTGAAATCGCGCTTGGCATGCTCCACGAGGTGGGCATACTGCCGAAGCTTGATCGAGACAGCTTTAATAAAACCCCCATCAAGAAACTCCAGTACGGGTTGCATAGCTTCCCAGTACTTCTCGTGGGGCATGGCAGCGCTAGTCAAACTCGGTTCACGTTCATGTAACCAGGGTTTGGTCATGGTGATCCAATGAATGATAGCAGACTGCGAAATCTTGTAACGGTTTTCCATTACTTCACAGGCAGTCATCGAATGACCGACCACGTGATCAATGTAGGCATTGAATTCGCGTGGAAGCTCGATGCGATTGTGGCCTAGTTCGTTCAGCGGATCTTGGTCCGGAAAGAGGTACCGGTGTTGGTTCTGCTGTACGTATTCTGTCAGTGACGCATTACCCAATAGTGTTAGGTAATCCGATAACCCCTTGAGCGAAACAACCATCACACCTGAGTTGAAGTAGTTGTCACTGATAGCCTGTCGGTGACCCCAATCGCGACATGCAATGGGGTAGGCTTCTTTAAACTCAGGGTGCTTTTGATACACCATGTCGCGTACCGCTGCAAAACGATGAACCGCGTCAACCGGTGTGTCGAACAATTTGGCAGGATCCTTGAACCACACCGCATCGGCATCAGAGTAGACTACCTTGTCAACTCCTTCTTGGATTAGTTGATCCATAGCGTCAATGCGCAAGCACATTCCTTCGCTAACCGGAGCGCTGAACAGCTTGGTCTTACCTTCGATCGGACTTTTGACGAGACGGTACTCGATGTCAGGGAAGGCGTCTTTAAATCGCTGAAGATTTACATCGTGGGCGTGGAAAAGAATGATCCGACAATCCTTCAACACTGGTGCTGATTGGGCCAAGGTTCTAAGTGCTGATAACCAAACGATCCCCTGATTTTCATAATGTCGATTGATACAGGTAAAGAGTAGGTGACGCATCGGGTGTACCATTGTCGGGTTTCTGCCAATACCGTTCTGACGTAATGATCAGCAACGGCATCGTCTTGATATTCCGGTAAAAGTAGCAAGATCCGGTACCAAAAGTCGTAGAGAGATTTCGACATTAGGGTGTCCCAGACCTTCCGGTTCTCTACGAAGGAACCGCGGACTACAGGTGCTCTGAAACACCGGAATTTCGCACGGAAGATCGAAGCTAACACAAGCGTGTACAACTTGTCCTCAGAAGAGGAAAGCACCGGCTCAGGTAGCATCGCAAAGACTTCACGGATCATCTTGGTGCGATAAATCGTGCAGCTTGGATTAACAAACCCTGCTTGAAAATGCGGACCAATGAGTACGTTCCTAACACCCACCGATTTAAATGGCAGACTGAACGCAACGCCACATGTAGAATCATCTCTTAGTAGTGCAACACCGTCTCTTAAGAATTCAGGGCAGATGAAATCGTCGTCATCTAAGAAATGAACAAATTCGGTGGTTACAGAGGCCAGGGCAATTGCCCTGGCCTTATGCTGGTCACCTTTGGCATAATGTTCAATGATCTCAGCCCCGGCGCCCTGAGCCAGTTTACGCAATGCTGGATCACGATTTGCCAGCACTACAATCAGGCGATAGGTTACCCCGACGCTTCTCTTAAGGTGTACCAAACACTCTTCTAAGGTAAAAGCTCGAGAAGCTGGAATGATCACTGTAACGTCGGCCATGTTAATCCTCGGCGTTGTAATGACCGTGTCTGGCCTGCTCGATGATGATGCGATGCGTTTCCACGTTATAACGCACATTTTCAACGAACGAAGGCGACAGCTTGTGTCGGATGGGCTTCAATGCTTCCCAGTACATTTCAAATGGGACTTGCATTGTTGCCGTGTTAACATAATCATGTTTGACCCAGGGTTTGAACAATGACAAGAAGTGCACGATCACCCCTTCACGGAAGATACGTGCACGGTGGTGCATTAGTTCATCACTGGACATGATCGCGAAGATGTGCAGCTCAGGGAAGAAGTTGTACCGACGCGGTAGGCCGACATATTCCCTTGCCAGCTTATTGAGTGCGTCTTGATCAGGGAACCGGCACATTTCCTTGTGCTTCAGATAAAAGGATTCCAACGACGTACAGCCGTAGCGTTTGGTTTCTTCCACCAACGGCCTTAGAAGCAGAACCATCACACCGGAGTTGAAGTACTTCTTGTTGATCGATGTTCTGCGCGGATAATCGGGGACGATTTGTTGGTACGTCGATCCCAGGCGGTCGTCATCGATGTACACGAAGTCGGAAGCCGCTGCTATTGGTTTCTCGGGCGTCAGTGGTGCCAACAACAATTCACTGATGTCACCACGGATCAAAGTGTCTGTGTCCATGTACGCGACCTTTTCCACGCCTTCAGCGTGCAAGAGATCCATGGCTTTCAGTCGCATCACCATCCCTTCGGTGGTCGTCTGATTGAACAATCCTTCTTCCACCCCACCAATGGTGGGCAAGTACCGAATTTCAATGCCTGTATCAGCAAAGAGTTCGGTATCGACATCGGTCGTGCAAAAAAGAATTGGTGTGAACTTCTTATTGTTTTCGAACTTCTCGCAGCTGTTCTTGAACGAATGAGCCCAAACCAAGGACACGTCCTGATAAGCGCGGTTAGTGCAGGAGAACAGAATCATCGTTTACCTCCAAACACGTCGAAGAAACGTGTTTGACGCAGTTGGGACTGGGATTGATAATAATCGAACCATTCTTCGATCTGTTCTTCGATGTTATCGTTCATGAAGAACAAACCCGACAGGTGGGACGACAACACCTCCTTGAGGCGCTCACCTGTTTCGTAGAAGTACCGGTACACCGGTAACAGTCCCTTCATTGCTGGGATGACGTTAACCTTCTTGCCTTGCAATAGGGCGTAAAGACCCATCTCCGTGTGCTGCGTCACGGTGACTTCTTTCACCTGCTTTAGGATCGACTGTGCCGAACCCTTAAGAGGAAGGACGTCTGAACCAAATTCACGCAGGAGCAGAAAACGGAAATACTCGCTCGTGATGGGGTGTGGTTTGACCTTAACGCCTTCTCTGTAATAGGGTCGGAACACTTCGGCCTTATACCGATCCAGAAGGTTCGTACCGGGCAGGAAGATCACGTGATCAACCGGACAGTGGATGGGTAGCTGCGCGTATTTGTCTTCAGCATTCAAGAGAAAGTTGATATCACGAGTTGCTCTAAACGGTGAAGCCAGCATCTGCCGCGACAGGTTGCTGTCCGCAGGTCTGATATAAACACCACCCATGCCACCAAAGCATTCCGTGAACGATAACTCATGAGGATGGCCATCGTAAGCAATATCGTACTGGATTTTGATCTTGCGCTTCGCGGCCCCGGCCACCAGCAGCTCAGCAATGCGGTTTGATTCACGAATCTTACCGGCGCGAGTCAGGTACCCGCTGTGTGCTACCTTATTGGCTTCAGAAGCATAAGTGTTAGCCAGGACAATGTCCAACGAAGCCTTTTTCTTTTTATTGCTATCACTCATGGGTCAACTACTCCGTTACAACATCAAGTGCGGGATCTGCTTGGTCACACGAGCCACGATAATATCCGAGGCTTCCGCCACACGGGTATCGAAGGTAGCGATATGTTCCACCAGGAGCGATGACGCACGTTCAACAAGGCGCAACGACTCTTGTGCCAATTGCTCGGCGTTCTTTGCCTGTTCCTCAGCAGCAACCAGGCGCTTTTCAAGCTCGGCAACGCGTGTGTTGAGCTTTTCAAATTCGATAGCAACGGATTTGTCCATTTTCAACTTCCGGAATAAATGAGGGGGCCGAAGCCCCCTACATAGGTGAGTTTGTTACGTAAAGCTCGTCTGCGTGTTGCGGATGAACTGGGTCATCTGGCTGGTGTTCGCCTCAGTACCCCACGTCGAATCCCAAGAGGTCTGGCGTGAACTATGGCGTTCGCTATCTCCAGCCACTGTCACAGATGTGACCACAGATGTACTTTTGGACATTGCAACAGCAGTATTGAAGTTGGTTTGCACCATTGCTGCATTACTGGTCTGTTGAACAATGTTGGTGATCACGTCCGTGGTACGATCCCATGCGGTTGTCTTGGAATACTGAGTAGCCCAAGACGTAGCAATGGTCCATGCCGTGGTGGTGTCGCGCGATTGGTTAAACGATGTCACACGACTAAATGTGGTGTTGGTCGTTTTGCTGGTCTGGCGACTCATAGGTACCAGGTTCGGCGACGAGACTGTGGTCGATGTGGACCTTTCTTTCGGGAACGCAGTGTAGAAGTTAGTGTTGAAGGTCGTACTGACATACGCCGACACGTTGCCACCAATCTGCGTACTCGTGGTTTTCCATGTCATGATCATCTGACGGAAACCACCACTGGTCCATTCAGTGGCAAAGGTCGTTTGCGTGGCACGGCTGCTCGGCCCTACGGTCGTTGACGTCGTACGTGATTTAAGCGTACGGGTAAAACCTACCGTTTGCCACCCGTTACCGCCGGCCCCATCTGCACGGTACGACACAATGGGAGTGTAACTGTACCACGACGTGTTCGTGTTCTTCGACTGTTCCTGCCATACTTGTTGGTAGTTTGTAGTCGACGTTTCACGTCCGATATAAGCGATCGAATAGAAACCGGTCACCCACGAAGAAGTACGGGTTACCACCCCCATCTCCGTCGTCCAACTGGTCTGATACGACGTGATCTTACTTGATGACACTGACGTGTTCTGCACGATATTCTCAGACGTCTGGGTCACCTTACTGTACCCGGTGTTGCGGGACGTATTGGTGTTCCATACCGTCACCACCGACACGTTTGTAGTTCGTGTCGTGTTCTGAGTGAAGGACGTGTTCCAGTTGCTACCGATGGATGTCATGCGGTTTGTCAGGCGATCAGACGACCACGCAGTTGTGAAAGAAGTATTCCACGAACTGGTTCGATCCGGGCCAGCCGGGATAAGCACAGTCGTGCTACGACTTGCCACCGCCATCGTCTGACGCAGTGTCGACCACGCAGTCAGGGTGTTCCAGATCGTGGTGGTGCCCTTGCCGAGGGCGAGGATGGCGTTGATGGCGTTGATGGCGTCCCACAAACGCTGAATTTCGCCATTGATCTGGGTAATCGGCAAACTGTTCGGTATTGCCCCATGCAACAACGCTGGCGTCAGGAACTTATTAGCCACCGTTGCACTGGCCGCTTCTTCTGGCGTGGCGGTAGCAAAGTTATCGACATTCCCCAAACCCACCTGGAGTTTAGTGACGTTGTGAGGATCGTTCTGGTTGGTAACGTGAAGATCGAGGACTTCGCGTACACCGGCGGCCAATTGCTCGGCGTAAGCGCGCGCATTGAGAATGTTTTGTCTCATCTGCGCATGATCTGTTGCATCGCCGTGCAGAATCGCCTGGTGCAGACGCATCAATGCGTCAACAAGGAATTCAAAGCCGTACAGATCATCCGGGGTATGCAGGTGTGGCGCAGGTGGGTATTCATCCTGCTTACCAATCACATCGCCCCACTTGACAGGACGGTCATCGAGCTGGAGTGCTTCTACCAGCTGCTGAATCACTGACACGTAGCTACTGTACTCGCCACCCACGACCTGATAGGTGACTTCAAATTCACCATTGTAGGTCTGGTTGGTAATGAGGATGGCGATGCAGACCTCGTATCCAGATTCACGCGTAGCGATTTCATCCAGATGGAGGCACAGGTAATCCAGGCGTGGTCTCAGGTAGTTCCCTGATTCCACGTGTTTGACCACTACACTCTTGGTGTAGAAAGGGCCGTAGTTCAATGCAAAACCGCGATTCGTGGCCGTAGGCTCAATCGTGTGCGGTTCATTCTTGACCAGGTTCGTGGGGTTATTCCCTGACAGGTCAAGAGGGTACTTAATCACCAAATTCTGAGGCATCTCTCTGCTCCTGTAAGGGGACGTTACCTGCCTGGTCGGTATGAAAAACGAAGCCGTTCATATAAATTCGGTAATTTTTTACATAAGCAAAAAGAAAAAACGGGAGGGTCTTTTCGACCCTCCCGCTATGACACTTATCCGTGGACCCACGTATTGGCAGAACCCAATGTCGCAACAGCAGTACCAACTGTGTTGGTCATTACACCGACTCCTTCGCCTACATCCAATGGCCAGTACTCAATCAGGGTGTCGTCGTTGTACACTGCGAGGTTGTACAGGCGACCGCGCCAGATGGTGGTACCAGACGCACCTTCCAGGTATTGGCCAGGAATGAACGACAGACCATTGGCCACGTGTTCAGCAACCAACACACCATCCACCTTGACCTGGAAACGGTCATCAGTCACGACCAATTCGATCAACTGCTTCGTGCCCGTCAAGACATGAGGACCGGCAGGTCGCATTACGACAGTGCTGCTCATGCCAGTAACACGCGCGCTGATCGATCCATCGGCATTGAACCGAACGGTTTCGGTGGTGCCGATACTGCAAAGACCCAGGTCGTACGTCAGGTCGTGAGTGCGCACCCACGACAGATAACGCCTGGCAACGCCAGCAGGTCGTGCGCTAATACCCGTCAGCACCATCCGTCGATCGACCGACAGCGACGCCGTCGTGACACGTGTTACAGCGACTAAGTCGTCAGCCGGCGTCGCTGGCGTCCATTCAGTGACATCCACCTGAGGCTCAATGTGGCCGCTGACTTTTGTCAAGACTGCGGTTACCTGAGGATCGTGACGCGACAAGAACGTCGTGGACCAGAAGTCATTAAACGTGAACTGGTAAAGAGGTACGCCATCACGATACCGCTCTACGTAGAACAGCATCCCGTTGATGCCCTGGTTACCGGAGAGCCAACGATTCGGATTGAATCCAGACGATGCAGGCGTCAGCGCACTACCCATCAGAAATTCAGCGCCGTTGTTAATCCTGGCGTAAAGTTCGATTGGTTGACCGACAACTGACGGTACAATCAAACGAAAATCAACGCGCTGACCAAGTTGAATCCCATGGTTTCCAGTCAAAGTTACCGTGGTACCGCCGACATACTTGATCGAGATCGGTCCCAGGTTACTGATGATGAAGACCTCTTCTGTGTTCGACGTCGTACCTCGACATAGACAAGCAATGCCTTGGGTACCAGCTGTGTAAGGCTCCCAGGTTTTAAGTTTGATACCGAACCGCCATTCGTCGGACACTGTGCCCGCAACGACCGAGTGAGATGGCACTGTCAAAAACGCGGCCAGCGAGTTCACAGTTTTGCGATAGAGGCCGAACTTATTGGCGTAGTAGTCATACCCGACCACAGGTACGATGGCAGATGCGATGGCCGTGCGAGTGAAGAACCCGCCTTTACCGTCTGAAACGCGGTACCGCAGTGTTACCGACCCTGCTTCAGGGATCGTGAGCTGCCACGGACCTGGATGCTGACCTGGCGGTGTTGCAATAACCGGCATGTCTAAACCCTCCTTTAAAATACGTTAGATGAGGAAAGCTACGCCTAGGAAAACCCTTTTCCCAAGCGTAGCTGACCAAACATCGAGTTACGCCGTGACCCAGGTCATGGACGCACCACTCTGACTGATGGTTGCCTGAGCGACCACCCCGCCTTCCGAGTAAGCGACCAGGCCAGAACCTTCGTTCAAACGCAGATCGAAGATCGGCAGACCATCGTGACCGAAACAACCCAGGTAGTACAGCACGCCATTCATGCGCGCGCTGCTGTAACCTGCCATCCAGCGCTCAGGTGCAAAGTTGTCGAACGTTGCCGGACGAGCCACCTCACCCAGGAGCACCAGACCATCAGCCACTGTTTCGTTATACAGCTGGATCATCTCACCGGTGTTCTTCGGAATCCGCAGCACCCAATCGTACCGGTTACCCAAGAAGGTCGCTGGGTTAACAGTTGCTACAGTTACCGAAACGTTGTTCACTTGAGATTTGAGCGTCACTGCACCTGTGGTCCGGTTGACGGCCAGGTTACCACGGCTGGCCGAAGCCAAGCTGGCACTGAAGCCAAGATCGGTTTCGGTCGACGTTGTGGAATTCCAGCCATTGACCTTGAACCCAATCCGGTAATCGACCCAAGCCTTCTCAAGCACAGACGCTGCGTACGCAGTATCCATGGTGAGATAACTCGCGCCGTTATTCATGGCGCGAGACAGGCCGAGCGTATCGGCAATACGGTTGTAGGCCACCACCTGCTTGTCACGAATCTTGATGGCGTTTGAATACACGTTATCTTCGTTAATGGCGAACAAGTAAATGTCGTCATTACTAGAGAACATGCTCAGATCCAGGTTCACGTCAATGTCGCTACCAGCCATGGCAGCGTACTGCGTATCCTGAATCGTACACTCAGCACGGTTCGGGCGGTTACCCAATTCGACACGAGCGTAACCGTCAAGTACGATCAGGTTGCGGATGCGCATATCGAGCGTCAGACCGTCGCGAATGAAGAACGGCATCAGCACATTGCCAAAGCCGTCGTAATCGGCTGCGACGCTAACGTTTTCGTTATACCGCTGACCAGTAAGGGGCCCTGATACGATATTCGACAGAACGGCGACACCATTGGTGACCTTCGCACCTGTTGAGCGTGTGTGCCACTGCTCAGCCATTTCTTTGGTCATACCGCTGATGGTGGTATTGCTACCGCCGCCGGTGTAGATCCAGAGCTGGTCGGCAATGGCATTCCAGCCAGTACCAATTACGAGGCCGGTGCTGTGGAGGTTGCTCTGATTCGGACTGAACCGGAGTTCCTTAGTCTGTGCGCCAACTGGGAAGTTCGCTCTCGGCATCACATTTTCGTAACGAAGATGGTAATGCGCGAAGACGGAGTGCTTCTTCGTCGGGAAGACTTTGTACACTTCCACCACATCAGATACCTGACCTGTCAGCACGATCGTGCCGTCGCCTGCAAAGCGCCAAGTATCTGGTACAGGGCCATGCTCCAACAGACCAAATGGCGCGTGGTCGGCCACCTTGGTGCCGGCGGCTGCTTCGTTACCTTTGATTGCCAGAATGGTCGGAGACAACGCCAGGTTACTACCGGAGACACGGATCGTCTGACCAGTTGCAACCGTACCCGTGAACCCACTAACAACAGGTACTGTACCGCTCAGCACAGGCGCTGCGCGAGTAGTCATGGTCGCAGTCTGAGCAAGGGTGTTGCCTGTACCGTCAGTGATTTCGTAACTCAGTGTCGCTGCGCCAACGCCAGTGGCGGTGACGGTATACGGACCTGTGCCAGAAATCGTAATGGGGCCAGAAACAACCGATACGTTACGCACACTCAACACATCGCCATCTGGGTCTACAGCACCCTCGAGAAGCGTTTCGACTTCAACAACGATGCTCTGACCCTCGATAGGGCCAGCCAGACTGACAGGGCCGGTTACAGTGGGCGGGTTGCTGGCAACCGACTCAAGTACACCAGTACCGGAGATGATTTCCAAATCAACCACAGTCAGCGGGTCGCCGTCGGCATCCGTAATACCGGCCAAGAGTACGGCAGGGGTGATTTCAATGATGTCGCCAACATTGCTTTGACCCAAGTTAATACTTGCAGTACCAGTCGGTGCTGCGTTCGTAACCGTGGGACTAACATCGTAAGCACCAAAGAGATCGGTTTTGGCGCCTTGTACCAGCAGATCAAAAGCAGCCACAGCGTAAACGCCCCAAGCAGTGCTGTTAGACACCGGGCGGGTCAGATAGCGGCGCATGGCGCGCTTAGCCAGCCTGTAGAGCGAGGAGTCGAGTTGCTGGACCGACAACAGGAACTGGCCGACTGCTTGCGCCGCATCATCTTTGGCGAAGTCGTCACCAACATCTTTCGCCACGCGATCAATGCGGTTATGGAGCACACCGGTACCTGCGTATTCGGCGCCCAAGATACCGCGAGCCATAGCCACGACTTCCGCTTGCGAGAAGTTGTAACCCAGCTTGTGGAGCCAGTAGACCGACGGCACGTCAACATTAGCAGCAGTCGCCACATCCACCGTTTTACGGTTGTTGGCTGTGACATCCCAACCTGCCCACCACAGACGATCGCTGTTGGTACCTGCCCACCAATGACGGCGGAAGAAATCAACCACAGCAGCAGCTTTGGTGTTGTAGGTCGGTACGGTCTGCCAGCGATTGATAATGGCCATAGCCACACCCATCGGCAACCCATGGTTGAATGGCAGCGGATTGCTCAGCTTCCCGGTATCCCCGAAGCTATTAGCATTCTGGGCACCATCAATCACGTTGAGGTAATACCAGAAACCGCCCACACTGACGGTGTTCTTGGTATCCGACCAGCTGGTGTCGTGTTCATTCAGGATTGGACGGAGATCCGTCAGCACCTGAGCCGCCCAAACGTGGTACGACGACAGGTTGGTTTGTGACAACATGTAATCGGCCAGACGAGCGATCCCGGAAGCAATCAGACCAGAAGTCTGCACATCCACAACCCACCCAGTGCCGTTGTGACGGCGCCAGCCTTTAGCGGCCAGCCCAGTAACACGGGTACCACCATCGCCGGTGTACAGGTACTGTTTAGGCGCTTCCACATAGCGGTCATCTTCCGGAGTGGTTGTCAGATGAATCTCGCTGCGCGACAGGCGCTTATCGTCGGTGTAGTTGAACATGTAGTCTACCAGATCCTTCGCGCGGGTCAGGTAGATGTCGCTGCCAGTCAGACGGTGCATGGCTACAAAAGTCTGAAGCCAGGCTTGGCCGGCGCCTGAGAACAACGTACCGAAATCAGACACACGCGTAGGACTGGTGATACGCGATGGAACCAGACCACCGGTGAAGGTGGAGTCATACCACGTTGACCATGCTGCCGCGGTGTTGATGTTGGTTAGTTCTGCCGGTTCGTACATCGCATTGGGCGTACCCGCTGCAGTCAAGTTGATGTTGGCTGGGTTTGCTTTGCCTGCCACAATTGACAGAAGCTGACCAGAAGCATCGGCACGGTACACCCGGCTGTTGGACTCCGTCTGGAAATCAAATAGGATCAGAGTTGACAGCGACATGTTGGAGAATACGCTACCGCGCTTACCAATGACGCTATAAGTAGATCCAAGCGTGATTTCGGGATCGGTGACGGAGACATCGTTCACGCCGTCGCTGAACGTTACCTTGCCGTTTTCAACGATAGCGCTGAAGTACTTGGTTACCGGCAACTGTGGCAGCGTAGCTGCTGGAAACAGAGCCCCAAACTGCGCTTTACCTTGGTTACCGAGCACCGAGATGTACCGGTTGTTCGAATCCACTAGCAGGTACGCATCCTGAACAGTCGGGATGGTATCGAACACAGCGTAAACACCATACTTCCCAGTTGGCGCCCAATTCTCGATCGTCGAATAGGCCGAGGTACCGTTAAAGACAGCGAGGTTCTGAGCAACCACCATCGGGGTTACAGCCTGCATGCTTACCTGTTGTACCACGGTACCGCCGCGCCCATCGGACACGGTCACAGCGAGCTGTAGGGTCCCTGCTGCAGTACCGGTGATGGTATACGGGCCAGTGCCGGTGACGGTACCTGTACCCATGGTTACCACAACGTTGGTGATTGTCAGTGCATCACCATCTGGGTCGCTGACGTTGGCAAGAAGGTCGTTGGTCGATACCACAAGACCAACACCAACATCTGTGTTGGCAAGAGACAGTACACCGGACGATACCGGCGGACGGTTGACCAGTGCCGTAGCGGTCTGTTGCACTGTACCACCGTTGCCGTCAGACACGGTATAACCGAACGTGAGCTGAGCAGACGTGGTCGGACGCACCACCCACGGGCCAGTACCAGTGATCGTGGCTACACCTGCGGTCAATACCAGATCTTCGATAACCATTGCATTACCGTCGGCGTCAGTAGCCCCTTGCAGGAGTGACGAGGCGGTCAGGGTGTTATCTGCATTGATTTGCATTACCGGCAACACAGCAGCACCTGCCACCACCGGCGGACGGTTAGGTGTGGTCACCGGTGCAGCCACAGTAGCATCGCGAACGGTGACTGCTTGTTCAGGCGACCAGGTATTGCCGCTATCGGTTGAGAACTGCACCGGGAAGGTGTGGTTACCCTCCCCATGGATCATGAACGATCCATTGGTACGTACTTCTACACGGATACCGCGGTTGGTGAATTCGCCGAAACGTACTCGAACGTTTTCGGCACGGTATTGAGCAGCATCACGAGCAATGTGATTGTTCGGAGATGTCTGAGCACTGCCGAGAATAACGGTATCGCGACCAAACAAGTTCATGGCTTCAAAGCCGACCAAACACCCACCACTGACGTTAGTGAACGTCAGACCAGCCAGACTCGGGTGATCCGGGTCGGTGGAGAGGATAGTTGCAAGTGCGCTCTGATGGGTCATGGTGCCTGGTTTAGCCACATACGCACCGGGGAAGTTGCGGAACGCGAACCAGTAGTACTTACCAGACACCAGCGGTACCGGTTCAATGGTGGTCTTTTGCATCGACCACGCCGGCGCCGTTACCAGCGGAAACGCAACAACCTTCAACAGAGTGGCTGTTGCGATATCGTCGACGTCTGAAACGTAAATGACACCCTTAAAGCTGCCACTGGCGTTGATGTTGTCACCGCGCGTGATGTAGATCGAAGTGATGACATCGCCTTCGGCGGCACGATATGGCGCAGTACTCGCCAATAACAGGTTCGTGTTGCGGACATACACCCTTACTGGTGTTGCGGCTGTGGGTGCTTGGTTACCCAGATAGATAATCGGCATTACACGTCCTCCGGACGCCACAGAAGCCCATAACGGCTCAGTGGTAGGTTGTTTTCGAGGATGACAAACACAAACTGCGGTTTGCCGGGCACAAAGTCGCCGTTGTTGCGGCGGGCGCGAATACGCTTGTTCACTTTATCCCATAGCAGAGGTGGGCACAGTGCAAGTTGACGGTTCTTGTAGTAATCGGGATGGTCCCCGATCTCTACACGGCAGGGTGCATTCTCGCCGATAGCCACGTAGGACTCACCACCGATTACTTGACACAGGTCGTTCCCTTCGATCCACTTACAGAGCGCACCCTGAGTGAACTTGGTTGGATTGGCGACATCATCGAGGATGCTGCCTTGACCTTCAGACCGGGTAGTGGCTTTGGGTGTAAACCATTCCTGGTGGATGATGCCGAGCAGTGGTGTGGCGGCGTTGTGCTTCACCCAGAAGCGGCCACAGTTCCAACCTTCACCAAAGTGCCAGAACGACGACGGCTTCAGCGACGAAGCAGTCGCACCCACAGTGTGGGAGTTACCACCAAAGAGCATCATGGCGTCATCTTGCGCATAGGACGGTAGGATGAAGTCAGAACCATTCAAACCGCCATCATCACCGTAATCACACCAGAGCACCTTCCAGGACGAACGGTTTACGAACGTCTCAGGGATCGGTGTACTATTGGGCCAGTACTGGTTAGCGCCCGTGAAGGCTTTACCAGCAGGAACACGGAATGCCGCACCGAAGAACACTTCATCAAACCCTTCAGGAATCATGAAGTCACGGCGAGCTTTCGTGTCGTAGCGATGGTCGTAGAAGTAGATACATGGACGGCCGTTACGACCACCTGGCTGGTAAACCCCGTTGGTCATCTGCAGTGAGTCTGCTGTATCCCAGGTACCGAGTTCGGCGCGCGCATCGATCTTGACACCGATTTCAGCAGTCGAGAAGTCTTCGAAGATCTGGCGCTGTGTTGGCATACCACCAGTCAATGTCAGGCTGGTGCCGATGTCTATGACGAGTTCGGTACCCTGAGCATCGGTCATGGTGACTGCATAATCCGGATCGTGACCACCAAGTCGCAGTTCGCTATCCAGTGTGCCGGCAACGGTCGGCACCATGCGGAACACAAAGGCACCGACTTCAGTACCAGGTTCTTCCGGATCGACAGGCTCCTCAGGGTCGACCGGGGGAACGTAAACACCGCTCAGTGCAACGCTGATAATAGTAGCATGACAGCCGCCATTACCCACCTGGTCGTTGAATAGAAAATACGCAATATCGTGGTCATGGTTGTCGATTTCAAGGACGGTCACGCCATCGGATGTGACATCAGCGCTACCCAAAATAACATCAGCTGCATTATGGGCCGTGATCCGCAACGTCCAACCGCTACCACCTTCAGCACCCGCATCGATACCGAAGTTGATAATGTCGAAGTGAACTTCCAGTGGTCGTTTGCCAGCCACCAGAGATGCCTGCGGCACCAGCTTAATGGACGAGTCGACGAACAGCTGGGTATCAGTCAACCATGCATTATTACCGACCATTCCTTCCAATGTGTAATGGCTGGTGTGCCAATCTGGAGTTGGTTCAACAATCACCACGTCATTGGAATACACCGTCAGCTTACCGGCGAAGTTCACGCAATAGGTGGCTGAAAGAGTGATGATGGCCACGTTGTCGAACACGGGGTTCAGTGGTTGGATGATGTTTGACGGTACGGAACCAACTTCATTGTCACCGCTGTAATCCACCGTAGCGCCGTACAGGTTATACGGACTCGGAGTGGGTGTATGTACCCAGGTAGCACCCAGACCCTGAAGCAGGTTGAAGTGCTCGACCAGTTCTTCGGTGACCTGACCTTCATTGAGCTGCTGCCAGAAGAAATCGGGGTCGTCGGTGCCGTTGAGGTTGTACGAGTACACCGCCGCCTGACCTTTGGTTGGATCATCACCAATGAGGTTAAAGGAAGTCAGGGTCGTAGTCAGAATTACCTGGGACAACGACGGGATACTGGTACCGAAGGTAAACTCCACGAAGCCTTTCCAGGCGGGATTGCCGGGGGTTGCCATGATGGTGGCACGACCTACGCCGTTGACCACTGTCAGTGGTTGCGGGAGAACATCGGCTAACTGAAGATCCAGACCGTACTTCTCGTTAAAGATAGGCAGGATGTGGTGAGTGGTGTAGACGATACCCGTATCGACCGGGATTTCGTAGTTGATGCTGGCATCGATGTTCAAGAACAGCGCATTGAGGTCCAATCGGTTATACCAAATGCGGATTGAACCTTTCATCCGCCGACTAGGACCGGAGTAAACCAGCACTGTGGTATCGCGTTGAACCAGCGTGTTGGTGTTGTCTTCAGCCTGAGCAATCACAACGTCGTTGAGCACCAGATTGGCACCGGGGTTATCCCGGTTGATCATATCCAGTAGTTTCTGTGCAGCGCTCACATTAGCACTCCTTGAATAAAGGCGAGGGGAATTCCCCTCGCCTCTGACGGATAAAAGATTGCACCATCAGAACAATGTTGCACGTTTCATTGCAGGATACCAGACATGCATGATCTTGTTCTGGTAGTCCCACGTTTCCTTGTGGTGTTTACCGGTGACTTGCGGTAGACACGCTTTGATGTCAGCCCAAGTCACCGCGTTGTTACACAGCTTCTGAGCCTTCAAGCAGTTACCAGCACCAGCGTTGTAACTACACAGTGCAAGACTGTGCCGGTCGTAATCAGACCGCGTTACGTTGGGTTTGGGATTAGCACGCCACGTGCGACGTAGCTGCGCCATATACCGAACACCCAGCAAGATGGACAGCTCCGGGTCATGTGGTGTCCCGTTGACGTTCATCAGTACTGACATGTCCTTCCACGTACCCGGCATGAATTGTGCGATACCGCGTGCACCTACCGGACTGATGGCATCAGGATTTAACCTGGACTCTTGATAGAACTGCGCCTTGTAATACAGCCAGTCCACTCCCGGAGTAAATAGATCCGTCGCATGCTGGATGGACACATCGTACTTATTCGTGAACTTAGGAGAGGATAAGGCCGTACAGGAGACAGACACCAATAGACAGCAGGCCAAAAAAGACGCCCAGGTCTTGTTTTTCAGCATTGACACCCCACTCACGAATACTGATACCCAGCATCTTAAGCATGCCGAGCATGCAGCCAAAGCCGAGGCACATTGCGATCAACCCCAGCACGATTTTGTACAGGGCGCTGATCAGTAGTACGCCAAATTCTTGACCAGTCAACAATCCTTCCATAACGACTCCTGCGGTGTGGTTGAATGAGACGGGTTAATCCCATCTCACGGTCTCATAACTTTTAGGTCTCTTTTGATCGAAAAGGATGGCCTTCTCGCAATGGTTCTTTTCCAGGGGGCTAAAGAGCCAATCAATGAAGTTAGCAAAGCGAGTACCCCACTTCGATCCTTCGTTCCTGGCGATACCAGCACGTGCCGAAATCGTCTGGTCGTGATCGCCACCTAGAGCAGAATTCACCCATTGATCATAACTGATGCAGACATTGTAACAGTACAGCCAGATATTGGTGCCTGGCTTGAAGATGAAACACAGCAGCAGGCAAACGAGAAACCAAGGCAACCCAGCCAGCGCTAGGATTGCCGGGACGATTAACAGAACTTCCATCACTCCTCCTTCATGGGGTTGTTGTATTGAATCGGGGTCAGGTGTTTGTCTGCCCATTCCTGAATCATGGCTTTATCGAGGTTGCAGCTACCGAGAGCGAGCTCGAGTTCGAGACCGTATTCGATGTAGTTGCGACAGCTATTGCCTGTAAAGGTCGGAGCAAACGTGGGTTGGAAATACAGAGGGTCTGGACCTACGTAGACGATAACGTCTTTGTAGATAACCTCAGTGGCAGGGGGTGGCGTTGGGATACAAGCTGAGCACGTCAGCAGGCAAACAAGCATCAAGATTACCTTTTGCATCGGTACTCCTACGGACAACGTCCACTTTGGTTTTGTGTTGGGTTTGCAGGGTCTGGAGTTCCTTGGTGCGTTGCTCCAGCCGCAATCGGTTATCGTACAGGTCGCTCACCAGCGCGTGCTTTTCAGCGATGGCCGTCCGGTATGCCTCTTGAGCACCTCGGAGTTGGTCCTGCACATTCTTCATTTCCTGTGCCTTGGTCTCAAGGACCTGAGCATGGGTTTCTGCTTGGCTCTTTAGCAGCGCAATCTGCTGATACTGATAAACACCAAACCCTGCCATTGCGACAAAGACAAGACCGACAACGCCCCAGACCTTGAGACTTGCAAGATTGAACATAGCGGTTCCTTAAGTAAAGGCGGGAGGTTTCCTCCCGCCACCTATGCTGCAACGTTAAAGCGGAAAGGCGAACCACATCCGTTTAATGACGTAGGAATTAGACACCCCTTGGTTCTGGAAGAACCCAATCGAGCCGATGTCGTCTACCTGACCATCGATGTAGATTTCAACGACTCCGCTACCCCAAGAATAGTTAAGCCCTATCACATCCGGATAGTTCTTACCTACTTCCATGACACGGATTTCAAGTTCATCGGATTCGCCGTTACGGTCGATGTCGAGGTAAATGTATTCTGGACGGAGGCCTTGGAATACTGTGCTGATGACCGTTGCCTTAAAGCTCGCGGTATCAGGGAACGGTAGTTCAAGGGTTGTCGGACTCGTCCAGCTACCGGCGTTGGACGAGAAGTTATCCTGGTGCCAGAAGATTGGGTTTTCAGCCACCCCTTCAATTTGCATAGCGACGATGTCGAACTTGACTTTCGGCGGTCGTGAGTAATCCCACAGATCCAGATACAGGTGCAAGAGACCTGTCGTGTCGACGACGAAGAACTCAATACCCATGTTACTGAAGGTGACAAAGTCGGGCGACACACGGAATACGCCGTTACCGGTAATGTTGACTTCACCGATGATTTGGTTATCCACACCGACTACCACAAACTGACCAAAGGCAGTTGGGTCAGACTCATACCCGGGTAGCTTCTCGAAGTTAGCCACTTCGATATCAATCCAATCCGGCTGTTTGTCTCTGAGGTAGAGGTTTTCATCCTTGGGTGTCGCCGTACACGAAAACCGGTGTTTAGACGTCGTTGCGGTACTCCATTGGTCGTCTGAAGTATTGAAGGCGAATGATTCGTTGGTGACAGTGTTCGTCCCGGTGACTGTAAAGTTAGTGGTGCTCCAGAGGTTAACACTTGGACCAGGACCGCCACCGCCGCCACCTGTTGGTTCAGTGAATGGTACGTCAATCTGGAGTTTAATGTTAATTCCCGTAATCCCGGTGCCAACGCCATCGAAGATTTCTAGGTATCCAATATCAGTACCGCCAAGGAAGAAACCTGTCAGCCCAGTCTGACCATCAACCACACCAAGTTCAGGTTGCAGTGGGATGATGACGTCAATACTGCCTGACCAGTTCTCGGTACCGAAAGTTTCTTGATACCGCATGGACAGGTCGTGATTTCCTTCCCCGCTGTAACCGCGGATGGTTAAGTCCCCGTTCGAATATGTGCCTTGCCAGGTACCTACTAGGCGAATCTTCGTAGCCCCAGTAATGGTACCGGGTAGATTAATGCTGTCGTTGTTGAACTGGCCAGCAATAAAGGCGTTGTCAACACCGCCCAGTGGGACATCGTACCAGGTGATAGGCGGTTCGAAGATCAGGCGCATATCCGTGATCGAGAACGGGAACCATTCCATGTTCTGAGTCAACCCGATGTGCTCGATATCGCCATTAAGAACTATCGGTATCCTCACGGTACCTGGGCTGTAGATATACTTACCGGCAGTTGCCACGCCATAGATGTCGACCACGGTAGAATCGTAGATCATAATGCCCAACTCGGTCGTGGAGGTGGGGTTACTGAATGATACGTCAAACTCGATGGCGGTGGGCCTTAGGCCGGCGAACTTAGTTCCGGTAACCTGTAATATATCCCAACCGCCTTCGGACGAATACAGAACCGTCGGCGCCGTCCACGCGGTCGTCCGTGCGTCCGGATCGTGCACGTGGACGAAGTTATTCTGATGCCAGAAACCAACTTCGGGGATAGCGTATGGGCTAGGAATACCTGCCCAAATTCCCATGATCATGAAAACTCCTTATTCAATGCGATAAGCAAAGCCCGTTGTCACACCGGTGATAGCAGACCCGCTTTGTTCGACACCGAAATTAGACGTGTTGAGTACAATATACCCTTCAGCAAAAGAGCCTGTCAGGAATAACCAACGGCCACTGTTAACCAGTTGAGCAGAAGTCACTCCAGAAAACGAAGGCATGGTAGTATCGACAGACCAATCCAGCATGCGGATCGCTTTGGTTTCTGTATCGGTTGCTACAATGAGGTACTCTTGGTCAGGAGTCTCAGTGATGGCGGTCACCGGCCCTGGTGGAAGTACTGCTTTCTTAACAGTAGTCCAGTCAGCAGTTCGGTATACCGTAGACAGAATGCCATCGCCAACGACCAGGAGTTGATCATCAAGAACAAACTTAACGAATGTTCCAGCCGCCCCATGCAGTGGGAAAGAAATTACTGACAAGTCGGCCGTTGAAAACAGCGCGACACCTGCTACCGAATTAATCCCTACTGCAAGAATCAACCCCGTAGACGAGATATCGAATGATGTTACTGCTGCCGACACAATGGGTGCAGGTACTTCGATTTCTCTGATTACATCATACACCCTGATGTACGGTGCAACACTTCGCCCAATATACAAGAACCGACCATCTTGGCTAAACGCCAACGCGGTGACATGGTCAGCGACAATCACCAGCGGTGATGTTTCACCGACCCCCAAAACAATTTTGTACAGAATGATTCTGGAGTCATAAACCGCTAGACGTTGCCCATCTGACGTAATGGCAGATACCGTTGGTTTCTGGTTAAAGGACAAGTCCGTGGTCGCCGGCGTCCCGAGTGCACTGTCGAAAAAGCGTGCAAATTCAGGATCATCGCAACCAACAACAAACCGATAACGGTCGTCAAATTCAGCTGGGATGTTGTCGTGAATCCGCAAGCCATCGGCAGGCGATGTCGACACCAGGTAAATAAATGATCCGTACTGGACCAAGTTGGCACCAACTGACACACCACCAACTGGAGCGATGAAGCCATTCACTACTTCGCGCGTTAAACCGAAGATATCCTTAACGACCAGGTTACCTTGATCATCACCTGCAAGAATCAGAAGGCGGTTGTTTAAGTACGAAAACTTCCCACCACCTACACCTGGCTCGGCCGTCCCATTGTACACCGAATTAAAAGTAACGAAGTTAGACGTTGAAGCCAAATGAAGAACAGTATCCGAACCAAACCTTTCAGTGGCTGAAGTACTGTATTGAATGGTCCAAACAGACTGACCTGGTCTAACAGCCGCAACTGAAAACACCTGTTTGCCTGCAGTTTGTGGCAAAACAAGATTTTGTCTCTCAAGCAGATGGGCACCCGCTGAAAGATCGCCGTAAAATAGCGACAACTGCGGTTGACCGGCGTTAGCGCCGGATGACTGTATAGTAAAGAAGTTCCACACTCCGTTAACCAAACACACCGACCCGTAAGCATCCGGCGACGGACCACCACGGTTGAACTGAAACAGTGACTTTATCCGCAATGTTCCGGTATCGACGTCAACCGTACAGATTGCAAACTGGGTACGATTACCTGGTACTTCCAGTGTCGTGGCAAAATAATATTTGCCTTCGAAAAGGTACGGCTGACCATCTGATTTGGTAACCAGCGTCAAATCCTTCACTCCGGTAAAACCGAAGCGAGAAGCCACAAATTCAGATACACCCCAAGTGCTGGCTGCAAGAGCGTTAACCACGATTGAAGGTCTGTAGGTCGAAAGGTCGGCGGTGGCTAGGTCGTAAATTGTGGAAGCTGCGTTAAACTCCAGAACCTTGAACCATCCGGTAGTGGTGGTTGGTGAATAGTACCACAGGTGGTAAACACCAGCTACGAAACCAAGACCAATGCGGTCCCCCGATTGGACGGTAAGCGCAACTCTTGCTGAAATGGCGACATCAACACCGCCTGAGCCGGATGCGATGTATACTTCGTTTGTGTTACTGTTAAAGACCGCGGAAATGTGGCGGCCACCGGCTGTGTTGTACACGCCGACGCCAGCGTAACCATTTCCGATATCGGTGCAAATACCCTCAACAAAAATATTGGGGACAACGCCGATAGGGGTTGCGTGATGTAGAATACGGTACGCGCTCGTACTGGCCGTAACCTGAAGTTCGTGGTCAAGCGTTGTAACGTTTGCTGTGCCTGCAACGTTAACCGTGCTCCAGCCGGTGGCTGGATCTAATTCCGACTGTGTTGCTTTTACAAAGTCAAGATGCGGATCACGAACAACGTGCGCATTAAATTCACGCACAACCGACAGCGAAACAGGTTCGGCGGCCAACGGATGGTTACTGCGATATTTGACAACAAACCGGCGATTATCGCCCATCCCGATTCCAAGCAAAGAAATCCAACCGTCGTTATTCACGGGCGGTTTTCGTTCAATTCGGTATTTATCACGCTGAGTGCGGTAATAGATGAACTCGCCGCGCCGGTAGAAAAGAAGTACGTCGGACATGGCAACATAGATCTGTTCGTGCAGGTCCATGGCCAACAACGGCTGGTCGCCGAAACAGAGCTGTGTCGACACGAAACCGTCAGCATTGGCATCGTAATGCCAAATACTAACAATATTATTGGCCATGTAGGCCACCACAGCCCGACCGACTTGATCAAATGCCAGACTCAATGTTTCGAGGTTAGGTGCATTGAACAACACCGTGCTACCGTCAAGAAGAACGTTGCCTGTAGTTTCATCCCACTTGCAGAACCATTGGCGATGTTGAAGACCTTTACTAATATCGCCGACCGCCACAGGTCCAAGTGAACTACTTGTTTGTTGGGTGGCAAACGTACTCGTTTGATAGCGCTTTACCTTTGTCGGGTATGGTGCGTTTGACCAGCTGTTACTCGGTATCATTACAACCTCCGGATAAAAGGGCGGGGCTTCTGCCCCGCCCTATTAGACCATGTGTTATTCGCCGTAGCGCCCCCACGACCACTTAAAGGGAATCGTTAGAGTGTCGCCCGCTTGTTTTGGGATCGGGATCGAGAAACCGATGTAGTACTTAGAATGGATAACCATCGACTGAATACCACCCGGCCAAGCAGCGAGGTTGATCGGGATCGTCAAAGCCTTCACCCGTTCGTAGCTACCTGGAACATAGGCAGGGTTGCTCCAATTAGTGACGTATTCTCTGTTACCTAAGAGATACCCCGACGATACACCAGGAACGGGCGTAATCAAACTGTCTTGAACGTAAGTGTTTGTCGTGGTCACAACATTTGTACCCGGCGACCAGACGGTGGAGTTTGCAGTCAATGGGGTGATTTTTACCGGAATAACGGTAGGTACTCCTTTGAGGTCGATGGTCATGGTGGTATCAACAACCGGTGGCAGATACGCGCGTAGTTCGTAGGTGACGACGAGTTGTTCTTCGTTTGAAATGGGGATCGTGACCGGGGTTTGTTCTGCGTCCTTGGGAATCATACGGGAGAACATTTTTCTACTCGTCCCCGACGTATCAAAGAACCCAATCTCGGCAACGTTACCAGTAACCGCACCCAGAGCAAAGGTGTAAGTTCGGATAAGTGACACATAGGCATCAACACCCGGGGTTCCGCCAAAAACATCCGACGAACCCGACGCGTAAGCGGAGGCGGTACCGATTCGCGATAAGAGCGTTGTCATCGCAGCATTGGTCGGTGTTCCATCGCTGCCGACCAGACAGTATTTGCTGGCAACGTCGGCATCCACGTTACCGATTAACTCGAGACCGCTATCAACAATCATGTTTTCGGTCGTATTGGCATGAACGTATTTGCCATTGACCATTTTGCCGACACCGACGATACCCTGCATTCGCATGTCTACTGTAAACATTCTTCGTCTCCTAATAAAGCGATGCCGTGCCGGCAAAACCGAGCTGGGCGATAAGACCTGTACCGGCTTCGTAGTCGACTGTGTAGCCAACCAACGTTTCTTTTAGCACGGCTCCAGCGACAATGCTCATCGATGACGAGTAGCACTGGCTATTGTCGTCCATTGGCAGATGTCTGCTAACCAGCACGTTTTTAAGTACGGCGGTGGCAGCTAAACCAATTGACGATACATAACCACCACCGTCATCGACGGTCGTTCTTTTCATTACCACTTCTTCTGCGTCAAGCAGTATGGCACCAGGAGCGATCCCCAACCCTACCTGGTAAGAAGGTATTTCATTACCGAACGATAAGGCGTAGCCGTTACCTGGCGCGACTTGAGAGGCGAAACCATCTGACACTAAGACCGGGTAAGTCCACGATAGCGCATAGCTGCTCGTATCCTTCTTACCACCGCGCCAAGCAATGACTCCAGGTATCATGGTTCACCTCACAGACTGATGGTCTGGCCGACGACATCCCAGATGTTGACACCGACACGTTTGAGAACCACCGTCATCGACGGTCCAACCTGGAGTGTGCCATCAGCCGGTGGATTGAGCGTCACTCCTGGCATAGCCGCTAGAATAAGCGTACTCACACCCGCCTTATGGAGATGGATTTCGGTATCATTCTCCCAAGCTACAACCGCTTGAGACGGGACGGTGTATTCAGATACTACGTCGGTATCTGGGCGCAGGTAGGACCCATCATCGTCCAAACCAAACGTGTAAGCCACGTCAGTGAGTGTCTTAACGACAATGCGTGAATTACCTGTACCCACCGGCGTAGTACTGATCGTCTGGCCGATTACATCCCAGGAATCGACTGCGATGCGTTTAAGCGATACAGCCATACCCGGCGCCAAACGAAGGCTACCACCAGCTGGCGCATGGAGGGTTACCCCACCACTACCGGCCAAGGTCAAGATCCCAGGGCCAGCTGCACGCAAGTTCAAGGTGGCATGGTCTGGCCAGTTAGCCGTAGCATCGGGACCAACGTAGTACGTACCATCCGACGGCTGAGCAATGCGCAGGTACTTGTTCAAGTCATCGGTCGTAAAGGTACCGGTAACGTCAACCTTATTCTCGACCTCAGCGACGCCGCCGCCAAACGCTTGGATCTGGAGGTAAGTTGTCAGAGGTGTCGAAAAGTGAGAACCGCTGTTGGACAACGCTTCTGCCGCACCGGCAACCGCGTAGTTCGGGACTTCGCCGAGACCGATGTCTCCTTTACTTGTCCTGTGCGGGTTACTGGCGCCTGCGTGAGACGTAAAGGCATCGCCGAAGATGCGGTTAAAGATGCGCACCACACCTGCAATGGTCGGATAATGAGTATCCAGGTTGGCCGGGTTATCCAGCTCCACAGCTGAGGCCTTACCGATGTTGGACACCTTGTCCAAACCGATATCGCCTTTATTCAATCCGTGGACGTTCCCGGTAGCAGCGATGTGACCGTTGATGGCCGCCAACACCCGTGTCGAAATCATGAGCCACACTTTACGTGGTGTCACGAAAGTGTTGTCATTATTGACGTCGATCGCTTGGGTGTCGTTTGCTGTCGGGAAGTTATCGACATTCGGCAGACCCACCTGCGCCTTGGTCACGAAGTGTGGGTTATTGCGGTCGGCCGCATGACCAGCCACTGTCTCGCTGTTCAACCGGGCCAGTACGATCGCCATGTGTGCCGGAGACAAGAAGAGGTCTGTACGAAGCATGGCCAACGCTTCGGCCTCGGTGGCCATGCGACAGTTCGGGACAAGACCCAAGCCAATCTGCTCTTTATCCGTCCCGTGCGGATTATTGGTTTCCTGAATGTGCTCAATCAAGAGTTCATTTTCGGTTTCACGTGCGGCCAGTGCAGCAGAAATACGGTCAACCGCAGCCACCACGCCGGACATCCCGACCATATCCTGCACGTCAAAGCGGTGCTCAATAGGCGTGAAGTACCACGGCACTTCGGTCAACGCTTCCCAGCTGGTGGTGCGCGGATCGGTAATGGCATTGGACAGCAGCGTGGCCAGTGACTGCTGATCCAGAGTAAATTCACCACCTAGGGTGCGGTACTCGATTTCAAAGGTACCGGAAAGGGTGTGGTCGAGGATCACAATACCGCAGAACACCGGCATGTAGGTACGGCGACTAATCAATTCAAACTGGTAACCAAGTGCATAATCGACGTTCTCTTGAAGAACGCGATTCATGGGAACAAAGGTGACCTTCAGGTCTTTAACAAAGAAAGGGGCACCGCGAGGCATGATAACGCGGTACGAGCTGCCGTTGGCAGCAGTGATAACATGACGTTCGCCCTTGATGTAGTTGTCTACGCTTGACGCGTGAGGGTCAAGGGGCCATGCAAAATTCTTTACGATCATGGGCGACTCCGTGTGGACCATCGGACTGAATGGGGGAATAAAAAGCGTATTTCACCCTCTCAATCTATGGCTGAATGTTACCGTCAGAGGGTAGGTACCATACGATAAACCGCCCTACCCTTTATCCTTAGTTTGAGGAACTGCCATGTATCAGTATCGATATGCATTGGGGAAATCTGTTAACCCCGGATCACCTTGGGTAGAGGTCGACGTTGCAGCAATGACCTGCAGTGAAATCTGCCGACTCTATCGCGATGTGATGTTCGTTTTATTCCATGTATCGTTACCGACACGTGTGACGGTTCATCTCGAAGATATCCGCGACGCACTGGTCAATGAATCTGTTTCATTCACCAATTGGTTATTGATCAATGGTTCCGGTGCTCTACCGCACCATGATGGCGTGCCGGTGTTGACCAAGAAATCGTTGCGCTGCGGTGACGCCTTTGCCGCTAACTACCACTTCAAGCCAACCAAACACACGGTACATCCCGATACTGAATTGTCGGAATATGAACAAACTGATGTGTTGATGTCACGCGAAGGTACCGACCCAGTCGATATTCACGATTACTGTCTCGTTACCGTGAACGGACTGATTCACCGTGCAATCCCGTCTATTCACGGATTGTACATTGTGGATGGAATGAAGAGTGTTCGGGTGGCTAAAAGCAACCAGGTTGGTATTCTGGACTTTCAGGACATCGGCAAGCTTGAAACCTTCAGTATCGCAGCAAACCAGATTCTGAAGCCAACGACACGTCACCAGATGAAAGATAACGTCTACATCAAATTCCCAACCCCCTTTGAAGGGAAAACACCAATGGTGGTGTTAGGCGGCTATTTGCATGTGATGAACGACACGCTGGTAAAGGTGTCTGAAGACACAGTGATGGTGAAGATCAACCGGTTGCCGTGGGTAGAACGGTATTACCAAAGCAATGCGTTGATCGACTTATCTTCGTTACCAATCGACACGATCGATGATGACCCGACTGACAGTCGACGTAGTTATGCTGAACTGACCAGCGACGACACTGTTCGTGCCATGCTGCAATTGTCACAAAGCTTCTTGGTACTGCTTGATGCGCCTAATCTTCAGATTTCTTACAGAACACTGGAGCACACAGGACTACCCGGTCGGTATCTAGCAGATCACCACATCGTTGGGATGGTGCAGGGTGCGCATGGGATATTGCCAGAGTATCTGGTGTTTCCTGAGCACGGCAAGTACGTGGTTGCGATGGAACACTACCGCGAACCGAGAAAGGTTATCGATACTTACCGGTACGAGAAAACCGGCGTGATTGTTGACTATGAAGCCACTGGGTTACCCAGATGGTTTGTTAACGCAAGGGTCATCGATATCGACAGCGTTGAGATCACCTACCGGGTTGATTAACGGCATAACGGGAGGGCCTTCTGGCCCTCCCGTATGACCGCTTACACGTTCGGCGCTGTGATAGGCAGCGTAGAATTAAGCTTCAGGCAATTAATGACACCACCAACGGTGGCACCACCACTTAGAGTGAAGCTACCGCCTACTGACAAATCACTGCCGACAGACATCTTGTCAGACACCAGGGTGATCGGTGTACTGATTTCAACCTTGTTTTTTGCTTCGACCGTGAACACCTGACACTGGAACGTGATGTTCTTCTCAGCCACCATCGTGATGGAATCAGGAGCGTACGCATTGATGTTCTTACGGTTCACCTCTGCCCAAGTTCCATCTGTGTTTTGAATACGGATGATGTGGTCTGGGCTATTTAAGGTGATAAAGTTATCGATGTCGTCAGTAATGGTGAACGACCCGTCTTTGGTGTTCAACTGGAAGGTGTAGGCGAAGGGTTCGTTGTTTGACTTACATGTCTGGAACGTCACGTGCTGGGCGTGTGTCGAAATTTCCAGATAATAGCAATTGGTCAAATCAACGGTATCTTCGCTTTCAACTTCTGGGTTGTTGTTGATTGCAAGGACGATTGTTTCTAGACGAAACATCCCATCATCAGCACCAAAGTACTCCCAATAATACTTATCGGTGTCACCTACTTGGTACACATGAACCCGCTGACCACGACGGACATTCGGTGGGGTCTGGCGATTACCACCACGCGGCAACCAAGTCGCTATGATGCAATTGTCAGACACGATTTCTTCACGATAGGCGTTCCCGTCAGCATCAATGCCTTCGGCTTCATGCTTCGTGGGCTCTGATTTCAACTCACCGTCCAAGAAAGGAGTGATTTCAGGAATGGTTACCTTGATGTCGTGTGCCATCAATGCTTTGTTTTCAGTCACGATGCCGATGGAGATCGGACGGAAGACACTGACTTTCATACAGACCTCGAGGAAGGTTATTTCAGCGTGACAACAAGTTCGTTGTCCGCTACAGCCACGTACACATCAGGTACGTAACCGGTAGATAGGTAAGCCATTACCCGCACCAGATCACCGACGATAGCCTTGGGAATACCAACATCGTACAGGGATTCAATGTGCTTGCTATTTTGACTCCAGAAAGTCCTTAGGACGTATCGGATGTCAGCGCTGGGCGGCAGTGGAAGATTGATATGGCAAAACTCACTAACCTGCAAGCGTTGACCCAAGAGCCACTTGAGTGGTGTGGGCGGATATACCTCAAGCATCATGTACCGGGACCGGTAAAGTGGGTGTTCCGGACGATACAGCAAAGAAAGCACGGCAGCGCGCACGAGGTCGACATTACAACCGAACCAACGGTACTTCAGTAGTCCTTCAGCAAAGAGGGTGTTGATTGCCTCGACGAACGATCCGGCTGGATCATCGTTGTTAATGCAGGACGTGAAAAGTGCCGCGGCAAGCGGGTCTTCTGCCAAAGCCGTCACAATGGGGTTATTGGCATGGGTGTAGTGCGGTAACTCCAAGTCATTTCCAACCGAAACAGTAGAAAAAGTACCCATGTATAACTCCAAAATGAGTAGGCTGCACTATACGGATAAGATCTCTGTAAACTAATACACGGTAAACTACTCTATGTATAACACGGCAGTTTTGGGTAAATTCCATGCGCATTAAGTCTTTTCAGGTCAAGGGATTCAGACGCTTGGCATTGGCTAACATCCGTAATTTGTCGGCTACCTTCACCTCGCCACTCCAGGTTATCCTAGGAAGAAATGGTTGCGGCAAATCCAGTGTACTCAAAGAACTCAGTCCGATGCCAGCTGACAGTAACGCTTATGCCCCAATGGGTGGTAAGGAAGTTGTCATTGAACACAACGGCCAAGAATACATCATCAAGAGCATCAACAAGTCAACGATGAAACACGAGTTCTGGTGCGACGGTGTTCAGCTCAACCAAGGTGGTACAGCAACTGTCCAACGTGAACTGGTAAAGCGCTATTTCGGGTTGACACCAACCATCTTGGATTTGCTTAACGGTACCGTAACGTTTCAGCACATGTCAGTGGCAAAGCGACGCGAACTATTCACCGAACTTTGTCCGGTTGACTTAAGCTACGCCCTAGGTGTCTACAATAAACTCCGGACGCAGTATCGCGATGTGATTGGTGCACGCAAACACGCCGAAGGACGGCTAGCAAGCGAAACGTCCAAACTCATGCCGGAAGAAGAATACCGGGCACTGGAAACACAGGTCACCCTACTGCAAGATGAACTCAATGTCTTGATGGCCAACCGTGATTTATCACAGACCAATCAGGAACTGAGTGACGATTACCTGTCATATCTCCTTGATGTCATTGCGACAAAGTCTAAGGGTGTGCTTGGTAACGGTGAAACTGTCGCTAAGGTCGGCGCCAGTTACGAAGAAATCGATGGACAGCGCATCGCTGTTGGTAAGCGAATTGCAGCCACGACAGCACTGCGTGATCAGATGCTGGAAGAATACGGCCACCTCGAAAAGAAGATGGCTGAAATCGCCCGCACCAAAGGTGAGAACAAGGAGGGATTAAAGGCGAGCTTAATCGAGTTGTCGTCTGAGTTGGCTCAAATTCCTCAGGATTCTCGCTTCAAGTATCCCGACCAAATCCGCATGGCCATCGAAGAAGACGGGTTGGATAATCTGGCAATGAAAGTGTGCGATATTCTTACGCACATGCCAGACCCCACCAGCGGTACTGGCGGGTTTGATCGCAGTAGCATCGAAGCGACTCGACAGGAAATCGAATCGTTGGAAATGCAACTAATCAAGTTACGGGATCAGTCGGGACGAGCATCAATCCGCATTGACACGCTGGAAACAGCAAAGGCCGAAACTTGTCCTAACTGCAATCACCGGTTTATCGTAGGTATGCGACCTAACGAACTCCAACAACTAGGTGAGTTTCTTGATAACGCCAAGGTAAAGGTGACTGAATTAGAAACCCTACTCGGTGAGAAGAAGCGGTTAGCTGAAGCTCAGGTGGCATTTGAAGGTGCGTTAACGGAAATGCGCGGTTACTGCCGCAGCTTCCCACTCCATCGTGGGTTGTGGGATTACATGGCAGAACGCGGATTCCCGTTCTGTTCTCCTCGGTCATTGGTTTCTGTTGTGCATCAATGGAAGGTGGCGCTAATCAATGAACACCGCCGTGAGCAACTCAAGGCTCGCATTGCTGAAATCGAGGAAACCATTGCTCGACTCGACGCGGTCAATGATCAGGACGTGAATAATGTCAGTGATCGTGGACATGCGCTACATGCTGGGATTGAAGAGAAGACTAAACTTCTGGAACAGTTACAGCAAGAGGAACGTTACTGGGGAGACATTGCCACTAACTTCCGGTTAATGTCACAGAACCAGACCTCGGTCAATGTTACCAAAAAAGAAGTGGCCGACTACCTGGATGGTAAGTTACGCGAACTCCGAAACCTGGCGATTGAGCGCTGTATTGAAGGACACCACAACCAGCTTGGTGTGCTCGTTAACCGCTTGGGACAACAGAAGGTAGCTATCGGTATTGTCAAAGACCTCGATGCCTCTGTGGTATCACTGAAGGCCCAGGAGGTGGCATATGCGAAACTGCTCGATGAGCTTTCTCCCACAGACGGGTTGATTGCTGAACAGATCTCCGGATTCATTGGTTGCTTTGTAGAAAAGATGAACCAAATCTTGGAACGCATTTGGACGTACCCGTTACGGGTACTGCCGTGTGGTTTACAAGACGGTGAATTGGACTACAACTTCCCCATTGAAATGGCAGATGAACGTTACACGGCGCCTGACGTGTCGTGCGGCTCTGAAGCACAACGCGATGTCATTGACTTTGCATTTAAGCTGACGGTAGGTCTGTATTTGAAACATACCGACTGGCCGTTGTACTTGGATGAACTCGGTGCTTCTTTCGATGAGACCCATCGTTCAGCAGTACTGGCGTTTGTAAAGGACTATGTGGATATGGGTAAAGCGTCACAGTGCTTTTACATTTCGCATTATGCCTCCACACACGCTGCCATGGAGAATGCAGAAATCTGCGTAATCGACGGCGAGAACATTCACGTACCCCGTCAGCACAACAAGCACGTGAAAATCGAATGAGAGCCCTTCGGGGCTCTCTTTATTCCCGAATCGACGGATTCTCAGACCTATATCCTCTCTGTGAATCTCCGCCGCCAACAATAAAAAGGACCCCGACACATGAAAGCGACTAAGATTACACAGACCACCAGCACACTGAAACCCTACCTGATGGTAGTTTGGCCTGGCATGGAACGTACTCGCATCGGAAACCGTGAAGTGGCGATTATCCGTTACGATGCATCGCGTTCCCACCATGATTTCCGCAAGGAGATCAACGATGCGATGATCAGTGGGAAAATCGTACAACTGGTATACCACATTGATTGTATCAGTTTCCTCAAGTGGTGTGTGGCCGGTAACCAAGGGTTTGTGCTCCAGTATCCCAGTGATCGTTTGATTTACGACTACGTGGATCAAGCGTACCGGCAATTGGCCGAATGCGACATCGAGCGCGAAGAAGCGTACGATTACGCTGCCCGTTGGACACGCGAGTGCGATTCGCTGCAAGGTAGCTGTGTCAGCAAGATCATCCTGAACCACTTGCCGATGCATTGTTCGGTGTTGCGTCCCATGGCACCGAAGCCGAAAGTTCAGGTCGTCAAAGACCCTTGGTAAACGGCATAGAGCCCAGGGGTAAATCCCTGGGCTCTTTTTTTTTTGGTTACAGTAGGCCTTCGTCGCGCATCTTTTGCTCGTATGCGGCCAACCGAGCGGCTTGCTCGTTCACTACTCGAGTCAGGGTTTCGACCTGAGCCTTGTAGGTCACGGTGTTGGTAATCGCCGCAGCACGGGCTGCTTGGATTTGCTCGTGTTCGACTGGGTCGATGGCATCACGCACCAGCGCTTCATGCAAGTTCACCGCAGGAGTGATCCCTACGGTCAATCGCGTAGTTTCACTGATTTGTTCCATCAACCACTCGAGTGACAACGAATCAGGCACGGCACCGAGCGAAACACTCAAGACCAGATGGCGATAATGATAATCACCCATGTTCGGGTAACTAACAATCTGTGTATCTGGTACGTAAATGATTTCGCCATCAGCCGACATCAGGGTAACGATTGCTGCCCGTTCAGTCAGGTCTGATTGGTAAACCGAGTCAGTGGCGCCGTAAGGTTGATACGCAAATTTGAACGGATCAATCGAACGGGCCCGCAGGTCGTCAAACGTACGAATGGCCTTACAGGTGTAGACCTTTGTTGTTTGTGCCAGCCAGGGTGTATTAAGCTCATACCGACCAACGGTATTGAGTGGCGGTGTCCGTCTTGGCATCTATTAACCCCCGGAGGTATGCTGTACCCACGTCCCATCAACGCGCAGCCAACCGGTGAAGTCGGATGGGATGGGCGTATCGGCCGACTGACCCTTCTTGAGCAACACCAGATACTGCACGCGCTCGAAGTTGAAGCTGATGTAGTAAAGGTTGTTACGGGTCAGACGCGAAAAGCCTTGTGGGACTTCTGACGACTCGTCCATCTTCTCGGCTTCATTAAGCGCCTGGCTGAACTTCATGTACCATTGCTGGGTTGAAGGGCTCATGCGGTTGAAGTCGACGTGGGTGGTGGACTGCACGGTGAAGTAGTCAGGGAACTTGGCTGAAAAATCGTACACAGCGTTGAGATTGCGTTCACCGCCGCAAACCACAAAACCAATACTGCGGTACGGGTGTACCCCGGCACGCAAGTACGCTGAACGATGTGCTTCCGACAGCGCTGGCATCCCTTTAACACCAAGCAACTCCAGCTCGCCCGGCTTAGCCAGTGGCGAATAGATCCCTGTCTGGAGTGTCTGGTTTGGGATAGCGTATTGGTCCCAATTCGGAACGAAGAGGAACTCCGTCGACACAAACATGTCCGGAAGAACTGCTTCCCATTCAGACCGCGGGAAAGTGGAGTTATCCAGGATATACTCCATCATCTCGTCGCGGATGATGTCTTCGTTAAACGCAGCTGCACCCCAGATGATCACCGACCAATTGGTCATGATCTTGAAGGTAGGGTCGAGTTTATCGACCCATTCGTATTCGAGGGTCTGTACCTCGGTATCAGGGTTCTTGTTCTTGATGGCTTTGATGTCACGCATCAGCTGTGCCATGGTCTTGGCGCCCAGGGCGGTTTGCACCTGGGTACGGGAACCGTGGAGTACATCAAGGTTGGCGACCGGTGGGACAAACGCGATGTCGTACTGGCTGTACTGGTTACGGAATGATTGATCACAGAGCCACACCTTAAACGGTGTACTCGGAATCATGTTACCGCTACCATCGTCGACGACGTTTTTCCAGGAGACCCATTCCGGCATATAAATGCTGCCGTTGGTCACCATCTGACCAATGGAGAATTCCGTACCCACTGCATCAAATTCAGCCATGAAGGCCTGGAGTGCGGTTGTACGGTCGTCGGTAAAGAACCCGCCGGACGCTTCTTCATAGATCCAGTGAGCGATCTGAAGGATGCGGTTTACCTGATCGTACGTTGGCGCGGCGGGTACCGGATTGGTGATCCGGCCACGGTTGCGGAACGAGACAAACTGAATCCCCGGATAGGTAGCGGGAATATCGTGAACGGTGTTCTCGATGGCGTATGTGGCGCTGTATTCAGACAGTTCGCCCAAGACGGCCACGTTACCTGAAACATGGTCGTGCAATGATGTATATTGGATGAAGCCGGTGATCATGTGTTCCTCGCTTATGCACCCGGAATCGATAACAGTAAGTTGTACCCATGACTCGCACAAATGGCTCGATTTTATATGGGCTGAACTACTTAAAACCATACCATGAGGGCACGCCTATGGATATTTTTGCGTTTCTCAAGTGGGTGCCCGCGGTTAAGGCTTACGTAAGTGAGATTTATTCATCCGATGCGTACCCCAATGCCGGGCGCACCAAGAACAGACTGATGCCGGTAGTCACCACCCTGATTGCCATCATCATCGCCAGTGGCGCCTGGTACTTCTTTGAAAAGGTGAATCTGTTGGAAGCAAGCAGTGAGGCTAAGCTCCAGCAAGAACGCCTACAGACGCAGCTTCACGAACAAACCGAAAAGTACACCGAGTTGAGAGGAAAGTTCGAAGCCACGGTACTTAGAGCTGATGCGCATGAAACTAAGTCGCGTGAGCTCGAACTCGAGCTGGAAGATAAAGAACGTGAATTGAGCACGGCGCTTTTGGAAAACGCCAAAATGAATCAGGATCTGTCAATCCTGGTGAGCGATAATGCTCGCATGGAAGCAGAACTCCGTAAGCGCAAGCTCTGCACAACAACCACTCCTTCGACGCCTAAGAAGAAAGGGGTCGGTGCGGACGTGTACAACGAATTGACCGAAGGTGCCAAATGAAAGCTGTTATTCTTGCTGCGATCGCTCTTCTCTCCGGTTGTACACTGTCTCCTCAGAGTCACGTTGATTATCGCCAAGTTGATACGGCTTATCCTGCCGAATTGTTATCACCCCCAGTCCCAGTTTCCAATGAAGGTTTGCCTGAAGGTACTTATTACCACGATGAAAGCGCCGCTTACGTCGCTGAGCTGGATGCTTACATCGATTACCTGAAACGCCACCGCGTGGCCATAGAACCTTTGCCGACTCCTAAGGTTGTCACCCCACCCCAAGCTGCCGGCATGAGCTGTACAAAGGAATTTACACCACCACAGCGGCCACAGATGCCTGTGATTGGTAAGGTGTCAGATATTCGCGATGATCGTGAAGTTATCCTGGCCATGAAGTACTACATACTGGACTTGAAGAAACACATTATTGATTACGACGCTGCGCTGGCAAAGGCGTATCAAGATTGGTTGAAAACTTGTGTCCGGTAAGTCTTTACGTCGACGGATAATCTGTAGGCGTAATCAGTGGAGCTTTACATGAGCGAATTGACAAAAGCACTCGAAGCAGGGAAGACGCTCCATTTGGTGGCGTATTCTGATGGCGGGTGCCGGTGGACACCGCCGATGGCAGGCGGTGGTCTGCATGCGTATATTTACGCAACAAGTCCAGGCGAAGAATTGGAAGTGTTGGTCAAAGAACCACCCGCCAAGAAAGAAACGCCGACCACCCACGGCTATGTGGATGAAAACAATCTGGCTGAACTAATCAGCATGGGTGCCAGGGTGGTCAAACCGTTGGTCATGGTAGACTCCCATGTACCTGTACCCAACGGCACGAATAACATCGGTGAACTTGAAGGGATGATTTCAGCCCTGACAGTGGCACTGGAAAATGAAGTGCGTTCGGTGGTCGTTGCGGCCGATAGCAAGTACGTCCTTGAAGGTACGCTGAACCACATGCACAAGTGGGTGAAGAATAACTGGTGCAAGGGTGGTGGTATCCCGGTCCAGAATGTCGAATACTGGAAAAAGATCTACGGGTTGGTCGGACAACTCGATGACAAGAAAGTTCCGGTTCAGATGTATTGGGTCATGGGGCATTCGGGCAATCTCGGTAACGACACGGCCGATAACCAAGCGACTCGTGGGTTGATCTTGGCCAGTAAGGGTTTGTTGGAGCCCGTCACAACGTATAAGCCGGCTAAAGGTTACTGGAACTTCAAGGCGGATTATAACCGGTTGTTTTGCCAGAATGCTTGGTACTTCTCGACTATGTCGAACCAAGCACGTTTGGCACCCGATGGTCGCCACATCTACTATACCGGTAAACACGGCAAGGACGATGAAGACCACGGTAAAGTGCAATCTAGCGGCAGCTTCGCTGTTTTGTTCCTGAAGGAACCTGAGCCTGTACTGGATTGCATTCGAGCGTATCAGGAATCGATTGCTAAGGGCCTTTACGGCTCGCCGTTCGTTGGCAACCTCTCGGGGACCTTGTCAGCAAAGAACTATTCTGATCTTTGTGAACATGGATCTCGTTATGTACATCGCCCTGGGGTAACGGAAAGCTTGGAATACGTCGGCGGTGTTAGCCTGACGGAACAAGTTAATCCGCCCATGATGGCGTGGAACGCCGAGTTGCGAATGAACGCGCTGCGCGATACCTATCTCGAATACGCTCGCGGTGACGTCGGTACAGCGATGAATACGCTGGTAGTTACCGACATTAGTGACCATGTCTATGAAGAAGACGTGTCAAAGAAGAAGCCGGTATACCGGCTCAAGGGAGATATCTTACCGACCACTCGGTCGTTGGAAGTGGACGTTCTTTATAACGTAACTGGCTCCCTGGAGACCTGCAAGCTTACCCTTGCGGTAGGTGTTGACCTCCCCACCAGAAACGCTCTATCTGCCATTGCGTCGGAAATCAAGCCGGCGATTAAGGTGGTTACATGGCGCGAATCCGATCATGGATTCCGATACGCGGTCATCGTCGAGGTTGGCGATGACAGTGGGATCTGGGCAGGAGTGTTCTCCAATCTGCGCATTTTGCGTAAATAACGGTCGTCTGTAGTTACGTGACGATCACCCCAACCTCTACCTATGGTGCTTAAATGACTGTCAACAAAACTGGCTTTTTGGCCACGGTGGTGAGGTGGATTCTCAGACGCCAACCGCCAAAGGGACATCGTGTTTTCGTGATGACTTCACTGTTTGCAAAGTGTATGGAACAGAGCCGTCGTCCAGTGAGTGAAGTGACCGACCTCAACACAAGTTTGTGTCTGGTGAGCGATACTCGCAGTCTGGATGTACCGATCAGTTTCCGTAACCTTCTGTGGCAGGACGAAGAACCTTTAGTTTCACGGGTAGCCGACGCTGCTAGGTCGCATGAAAGCAGCAAACGCAAAGCAGTAGCTCGTGAAATTTTGAGCAAGCTACCAGACTGGATGGTCTACGGACAAGAAAGTGACTTCCAGAGGGATTTCAATACTCTCTGTAATGTCATCGAACGAAATCTCGCGCGCTGACCATTGACAACATAGAGCGGGGACCCATCCGGGTCCCCGCCTATTCACGCATTACCGGGTTTTGATGAAATGATCGGCCGTTTCACTCAACCCGTTACAGAACTGAATCACGAGGGTGTTATACGCCGCACAGAACTCGACTTCCTGAGCAACTGCGTAAACAACTTCGCCGATCTTCTGTGCCACTTCCCGAGAAAGCGCCTGATCCTGCTGACGATCAATGATTGAGATCAAATGGTCGATCAGATGAACACAGCCTTCAATGGCTTGGTTAAAGGCCGCAGGACCATGACTTTCCAAACGACCCAGCAGTGCCGGTGTTGCAGCGAGCAGATCGAACCACTCGGTATGGTTCTTAAACAGCAGGTTGTACTGGTGCTGCACTTCAGGGCGGTTGACGATACAACGTGCCAGCGCTTCACGCACAGGAGCATAGATGCTGGTGTCGCCAGTACCCAGGTTGGGACGCAGTGACGATGTATCGCGAATCGACTGGCGTAAGTCGTGCGAACTCGACAGACCGCCCAGCCAGCGTTTCAGAGACGTGATGCTGTCGGTAAAGGTTTTCTCAGCGGCATCTTGAGCCAGGATGAGCGCGTTGAGCACATCGACATAACTGGCGTTCTGACCGCGCATGGCATTGAGCTTGGTGCGAGCCACAGCAGCGTAAGGCGTGTCGCGAGCAATCGTGGCTGCCTTCTCAATACGATTGTACTGGAAGTTATAGACCGTGGTGAATTGACGCATTTTCAGGTAGCCGCTAAAGCCCTTCATGAGGCCGCGGAGTTTACCGGAAATACCTGCCATCAGCTCACGGGTATTCAGCGCAATCGAAAGCTCCATAGAGAGCCGCTGGAGCGATTCCAGCGTGAACATAGGGGTAAGGGTACCATCTTCATTGGCACGCAAACCACGAGCGTCCAGGAAGGCTTCCAGCGATACCTTGCTGCCTACCAACTGAGCCTGCGCATCTGCAACAGTCTTTGGTGTTTCTTCCACCAGATCTTCTTTGAGTTGCGAATGGCTGTTGATGTATTCGAACTGTTCGTGTTTGTTGGCAAAGCCGTTGTTGCGGGCCATTTGGTCGTACTTCTCAAATTCTTCACGATCCCATTCACGCACTTGTTTGTGAACGGACTTGTCAGGAAAGACGAGAGCCAATTTCTGGATGCTGTCGTCGTAGTCGTCCTGATAAATGGATTCGGGGACGACTTCACCGGGGCTCACCTCAGCGTTTTCGGTGTGATTGACCACAAAGTCATGGGCGGTCAACACGTCCTGTTCGAACGTCATGGTCATGGAAATTCCTCATTGGGCAAGTGGGACATATAGAAGAAGTCCTGTCATACGATGCATTTATCTGTATCTGTTCTTTAAAAAATACAGGAGAGGTATTTCTATGTACGTCCCTGAACTCGCACTAAAAGGAATCGGGTAAAATGTTTGGCAAAGTCATCCCCGCACCTTCTCTTCGTCCTGCTTACAACATGGGTTTCCCTTGGGATATCCCGACTGGCCGTTACTACAAAGGCATCTACGGTGAGATGTTGCTCAATGGCGGCATTTTGACCTTCACCGGGATCGGTGGGCAAGGTAACCTGGGTAAGTCTCTGGCTGCACACGAATTCAATGTGACGATGATCGATCGTTACGCGATGCTGGACCCCGCTGAAGCCAAAGCACGTTCGTTGGTGTACGATACCGAGCCACCCAGTGTTAACCCTGGTCGTTTCCAAGGTTTGGTTCGCAAACGCGAACGTTTGGCCGAAATGGATGTCGAGTCCGTTATGATGTTCACCGACTCCACGGTGATGACTGGTAATAAGTTCTTCAAGGCGTTTCGCGACGGTATCAAAGAAACGTTGGATGACAAGAAACCCGAGCTGGTGGAATACCCGTTCCTCGATAAGAAGACCGGTAAGTTCTTGACGAACTACCTGCCGCATGTGGTAGAGATCGACTCTTTGTCGATGTTACAGGCGGAGGTGGTTGATCGCATCTTGGATGAAAACGAAATCGGTGAATCCGGTGCCAACATCGAAGCCATGAAGGGTCAGGCTGCGAAGACCCAGATGTTGGTGCAGATGCCGGATCTCTGTGCTTCTGCGAACGTCTGCTGCATTTCCACCGCTCACGTCGGCAAGGTCTATCAACTTGACCCCAGAGCCCCTTTGAGTAAATCACTGGCGTTCTTGAAAGCCGATGTGAAGTTCAAACGCGTTCCTGAAAACTTCGGGTTCCTGACCACTCACCTGTGGTACCTGATTACAGGCACACCGCTGAAGAACCGCACGACCGGTGCACCGGAATTCCCGAGAAGCAGTGAAGACAACCTTGAAGGTGATACCGACCTGATGCGCGTGACCTTCATGCTGGTGCGTTCCAAGAACGGACCATCGGGTCATGTGGTCGACGTCATCGTTTCTCAGAGCGAAGGTATTCTGTCTCACCTGACTGCACTGGTGTATCTGAAAGACAACGATGGGTACGGGATCGGCGGTAACGACCGCAACTACTTCCTGGACATTCTGCCTGACGTGAAGCTTTCGCGTACCACCGTGCGCGGGAAGATTGATGCCGACGCTAAACTGCGTCGTGCGCTGGAGATCACTGGTGAAATGTGTCAGATGCGGAACTTCTGGCATGACTTGCCGGAAGGTTGGCTCTGCACTCCCAAAGAACTGTATGATGACCTTAAGGCCAAAGGCTATGACTGGGACCAGCTCCTGGATACCCGCGGCTGGTGGACATGGAATGGTGCCAAGGGCGTGAAGAACTACCTGAGCACAGGCGATTTGCTGAATATGCGCGCTGGCTTGTACCATCCGTTCTGGATGGCCGAGAAGCCCAAAGCGCTGGCTGTTACCGAATGAGGACGTTATGGAACTTACACGCAATGCGATTGATGATGTCGCAGCTGCGTTGGACCGCCTGAACACTGACGCAGCAAACCGGTGGCGGGCCTTGTGCCCGACCCGAACCGTGAGTCGTCAAGGTGACTGGCAATACGCCAACGGAATGCTGCGAATTCAGTTAGGGCGGGTACCTGGTCAAGATACCCGAGATTTACGCGAAATTCTGAATGTGGGTGAAGACTACGACCGTTGGCTTCAACAGGTCGAACTTTCCATCATCCCGTTTATGGTAAATAATGGACTACCGCAATGAATCAACATCCAAATAACACCGTTACTGTAGTTGCGGCTTCGTTTATGTTGGTGGTGTTGCTGGTAAGTCTGTTCGTAGCACTGCCGACGATGGAACCGGAACGTTTGCTACGAGTGGCGATACATGTCGGTCCAATTCTGATTGTTTCTGTCATCCTCGGTGCGTGCGTCCGCAGTATTTTCTTCCAAAGTACTGCGAAGTCGTCCGAAGCAGTATGCGCTGCCATCGAAGACAGTACCTACTGGGAAGCAGTGACGATCTACAAAGATCTACCCGACGGGTCATCGATTTCCCTTGTACGCGTCATGGCGGATGGCGAGCTGGTGGTTATCGGAGGGTGTGATGAATCTATCGAAATCGCCAGACAAGTCCTCGCTCACCGCGAAAACGAACGCAAACGCTGGGTCCAAGGGGGCTCACATGCTAGCCAAGTACCGCTTCATTGTAGCCGGGCCACCGCAGATCAAGAATCGTGAGTACGTCTTTGCTGAGCTCGATGATTTGTTATCGGCGTTCGATAAGAGCGTTGTGGAGTTAGTGATGTATGCTGAAGGCGGGGTGCATGAACTAGCATGTTCGTACGCCAAGCAAAATGATTACGCATACAAGATCATCGAGCTTGATTGGGAGACCCACGACAAAATGGCACCCATTGAACGCGATGAGGAAGCGGTAGATTATGCTACTCACCTGATCGCGATCTGGGATACCAAGCACCGTGGTACCGATGCACTGATCCGGCGTGCTAAAGAAGCAAACCTACGGGTGTGTGTTTCCATCCCACCTGAATCTGTTTTGAAGGAAAGCATTCATGAAAAACCTCAAAGAACGTCGGGAGAAGGCAACCCAATACTTCGTCAGCCTGATGGAAAGGTGCGCTCCCAATACCCCCAACGCAGCTCTAACGCGAACTCAGCTCGATCGCCTGACCGATCAGCAGTTCGAAGCTCTGATGACCGATTTTCAAAATGGCAAACATCATCTTCGAATTACTCTGCCAAACAGCGAAGCCCATCTGGGTGTTGAAGAGTTGTTGGATATCGGTGAAAGCATGGGGATCAAGTTCTGGGAACGTGTGAAGTTCACCGACCCAGCAACAGGGATTGACACCTTCACGAACAAACCGGCACTGATCCTCACATTGCCAACCCGTCGTCAAAGTCAGATCCAGCGAAAGAAAGGGTCGCTGGCAAGCGACAACTCGCACATTGACACCATGACCGGACAACCCACCGGTGATTCTAAAGGCAGTAGCATCAGTTTCCCTCAGGCACTGATCCTGGAGTCGCGTGGTCTGAAGAGTGCGGCCTTTGAATTGTTGAAGGTACGTGGTGGGGACGGTACTGCCTTTGATGCGTCAAACCGGATGATTTACGAACGCGGTGTCGCTACCGTAGCTGAGTTGCGGGAGCTCGGTTCTCGGGCGAAGTCATCGGAAGTGCTGTCGACGTACCTGAAGGCGCAGCATCTGGATAATAACTTGTAAGGAACGGCTATGTTCTTGGATTACACTGACACTGTGGAATTGCTCCGCAAAACCATGGCAGAGATCATCGAACGCAAAAGTCGTTGGTATGCAGCAACTGATCCGGATATGTACACCGACTTCTTGAAGCTGTATCTCAATCTGTCCAATAACGTGACTGATTGGCAGTTGCTGGGCAATGGCGTTGCACGCGATATCTGGGCGCGGTATTTTGCAGAAGACACCTTTGCCGCTAACTTCATCTTGAGTGTTACGACCGAGCTCCTGCAACGGTCGTTCAATGATGAAGACAGTAAAGTAGCATTCATCGCCACATTTGCCAGCAACATTGTTTCGTTGCACGATGAGCGAACTGCGATTCCACGTGAGTCACTGTTTCTGATTCCTAAGCTCCAGACAGGGATTGACACGTTGTCAGCCAATATCTGGTTGCTGCCGATCTACATCATGCACACACTCACTATCCGCCTCCCCGACCCCAAGCGGCGATAAGGACCACACATGGCTTGCCACCGTATCTATGTCGATCTCGACAGTTTGATGGATACGCGACTACCTATCCTACACGAGCTTGATCCAGAATTCGTGGAAGAAAAGTTACCCGACGTATACCGGACACGACTGTCTGACGACTGGTCACTGTTAGGGTCTAAGGTTACCCGTGAAGACTGGGTAAAGGCCTGGCAGGGGCGTGGTTATCGACACCTGGCACAAGCAGTGCGGACGTGCATTGCAGAAGTGTTGTGGGAGTCCGTGTTATCCATTAACTGGGCGCTCGATAGCGATGCTGGCGCGACCAAGAAAGTGAACATCGATATCAACTTCTGGCCGTACGAATGCAACCTCGATGAACGTCGTGCGGTGGTAGATGCTGTTGCTTCGATGATGCCGATGCATGTGACGGTTGATGCTATCTTTAATCCCATTGATTTTCTCCACCCGAAAGCGGCTACGGAGCAATGGGACTTAATGTTCATCTACGATCTCTTCGGCTGGTTAAAACGTTTTGCCGATGACTTTGAACAGGTGTACATGCTTAGGACTACTGTGGTCGCACCGGAGTTGATTAGCATGTATTCTTCACCCCCAGAAGAAAACCTGAAACTGGTAAAAGAGATTCCAGCTTTTCGGGTGATTGAAGCATCGTGGGAAGGTCGGATGAAACTCCGGTGTCTACCTGTCTACGAATGGTGCGTAAAGCCCTTGGGGTAAAACCCGCGGCATAGAGGGAGGGCATTCGCCCTCCCCTTATGTCCCAAGGATCAGTCACCAGCACGATCACAGAAATCTTCGTAGCGTTCGGTAGAAATACCGATAGCCATAACAGACTCTTCCACTGCTTCTGGAATCGGAATTTCGAGTTCCGGCTGCGGAGCGGAACGAGTGTATTCTGCCGAGAAGAATGGGCTACTGGTAACGCCGCGATTGATTTGAGCAACCATCAATGCAGCTTGGCGGTCGGCGTCGGCATTACCTGCATCCACCTCGATCTTCTTCAGAACGAGGGTTTGTTTGTCCATATCACCGAGAACTTTCAGGAGCATAGCCTGACCTTCTTCATGGCCAGGTAGCTTACCGTCGGTGATTAAACATTCTTCTACGAGGCGTTTACGTAGGGACTGCGTATACGCCAGCGCTTCTCCATCATTGTTAAAAAGGGCCATCGTATACCTCCTAACCGCCCTCTTTCGACGAATCGAAAGGAATAATAGACTCATATCATCAGAATGGACCGAAAACGCCCATATTCCAAACGACTCGGCCAAGTCGATGGACGTCTAAGGATCATCACTGTCTAACAGACCATACCGGTAACCTGGTCTGCTGGATTAACGGAGTTCTCATGAGATCTTTAATCGAGCGCTTTAAGCGACAACGGAGGCGGCATGCAATGCTAAAAGAATTTGAAAGCTTGAAAGAGCTTCAAAGACCGACGCTACTGCAATTGTATCGTCACTGGGGTCTGCTTGATCGAGTTAATATCGCGAAGGTATACACGCCTGCAGATGGACGCATTTCAGGCCAGTATTACCATTCGCCCTCCAGCTTACTTGAAACCCTTGATGTCTTCACGAGTTGTATTGGCGAAGACGCAGTTATCAGCACATCGTATCTGAACCAGTTAAAGCAGAGCCTCTACTTCGAAGAGTGGTTCGTGGCAAACACCCGGTACATTTCGATGACTGGATACCTTCCATTGTTATCGCAAAAACTGGATAAGCTGGTAACGGTTTACCGCAGTGCTCAGTTAACACGGCAGGACAAAATCAGTTATTACGACCGCAGCCTACGGGGCGTTTGTAATGACCTGCACCAATTGTTGCTGGTCCTGTACCAGGTGGAGTTGGCGTATGCGTGACGACAAATCTGAACGGTTGGACATTTTAATGACCACCGACAAAGGTGAGAGTCGGGCAAACGATCACCTGGCGCGAACCTTTCGTGCCATCCTGGCGGATTTACGAATCGATCCGTTTTATTGGCGCACGCTAATGAAACAGTTTGTGGAAGACCCTGCTAACGGGGTGGCTGCCACTTCAAAGGATCGATCGACTGCTGCTGGGAACCTGAACAAAGCGTTACTCAGCAACACGATGACGTGGAAATCGTTTATCAGGGCGTTGCGGTTGTTGTCTTATGCAGTACCTTACATTCGGTTTGAAGTCCACTATAAACGTGGCAACGTCATCCGTAAACGCGGGTTTGATGTTGTGAATAAATTGGATGGCAATGCATTGGACATTACACGCGAACTCGAGCAAGAAGACGAGTAAGGCAAAACAGGGAGGAGCGACCTCCCTGTTTTTTTTGTTCAACTGGAGGTGCTTTATGGAATCGGACTATCTGGCTTACAGCAGCAGACTCGAAAAAGGGTATGTAGAAACATCGGTTAACTGGAGTGGTCATTACGGTCATTTACCCGAAGCTAGAAACGAAAAAGAAAAAGAGGCGATGGTCGCGGCACAGAAAGAACGCAGTTATCGCATGACCATTCAGGGACCGCCTACCAAAATGGAATACGACTTTCGACGCGAGCATGAAGTCATCAACGTTCGTGAAAGAGACTACCCACCGTATTTGCTGCGTACCGACGAACTGATGGCTCCTAGAAAACGATGGTAGTTTACACGTGTTCATCGTATGGAATGTTACTAACGAGTAGGTGCTATGGCCAACCGACCAACGATTGTGAGTACCGTCTTTGGCGGCGGCGGTGACGAACAGCTTAAAGTTACCGATGTCTATAAAGCCGAAAGCGGGAGTGATGCGTTACTGAACGATTATGTGTCGTCGGTAACACAGGGATCGAACGACATGCTCTCCCGTCTAAAGGGTGATAATACGTCGTTATCCGACCTAGTCGATTTGATTGACATCGAAGATGGTGCAATCAAGGGCAATCAAAACGCAATTGGTCGGCGAGCTGAACGCGCCGCTGGGATTGATCTTTCATCCAAACGCGCATTCATGGACGATTTCAAGCGACAGATGCTTGATATTGCCAGCGATGCCACAGGCGTTGGATTTGGTGGTGATATTACCGGCAGCGCCAGCGAATTTACCGAGTTTGTCAATGACTTGTTGAAGTCTGACTTACTACCGCCGGTGGTGGACGATTACGTCAATGTCGCCATGATCGGCAGCTTGATTGGTTTGGCCATTGAATTGGAACTTCCCGAAGCCATCGACAAGCTGCTTGAAAAGATCGATGACGATAAGGCCAAGAAGAAGGCTCTGATTGCCAACCTCGAACGAGTAGCACGGGCAGGTGACTTACCCAACCTCCGAAAGATTCGCGGTTGGATTGGCGCGGCTGAAATGTACGCTCGCCTACCTAACATCGTTCAATTGATTATGGCCGGGTTCCGTCTGAAAACTGAGGAAGACGAGACGCCGAACTATGGATCAATTTACAACGAGTTGATTGAGCTCTTCGACAGCCTGGATCCCGAATGGAGTCGACGTGACCGTCTCGGCGAACCGATTAGTTTTATCGGTTATTTTGCTCATGCCAGTGAAGACACCTTGGCGGTGTTCACACAGGCTGGGATTTACCGCACCGAGGCCATGATTGCAAAATCATACCCCACCAATCAACTGAGAACGATGATAAGGCAGCATTTCCCACAATCACCTGCTGGGAAGTGGTTGACCGTAGATGCGAAATAAGAGGGAGGGCCGAATGGCCCTCCCTCTATGCCACAATCACATTCGTTCAGCAGTTTTGAAGAAGTTCGACAATGTTGAAACTGGCCAGGTTCCACGTAACCAGTTCGCTCCGTGCGATACCGACCAAAACGCATCCCAGTTGGCACCAAACCGAGTAATGTTCCTCATCAGCTTAGGAAACTGGTAGATCTGACTTGACAACGACATACTGGTCAATACTGCCAAGTAATCATGCCAAGGCGAATCTTCGCCCAGGATCTTTGCTACGAGTGCATCTGGATCAAGCAGGTCTGTTGGTGACATTGCCGACCCGACTGGTACTGTCAAGATCGATGACATATCGACCACAGAAACAGTAACGTCGACACCTAGGAACTTGCCATCGGGAGTCCAGCCTTGGTTACCGGTACCACGGGTGAACGTTAACGATTCAATCATCCCCAGACGAATCTGGCAACGACCTTGTACGTAACATTCGCAGAGGAACGGACTTGTGTAGGAAGCACCACCGGTAGCCATCGGTAAGGCTGCTGCTAGCAGCGTAGCGATTGGCAACAAGATCGCCTGATACCGCGAAGCATCATTACCGTAAGGAGACCGTAGCGGAATGGTGAACTCGGCGCGTGGCATGTTTGCCGTTGAAGATTCCCAGTGTTTGGGGATGTCAACAAATGCAGAACCAGCCAGGCCCAGCAGACCATCGAGCTTAGCACCAGCAATTGCGCCGGTAATCACCCCTTTGACCTGTTCCATCGCCCCAACAATCATGTCCCCCACTACCGGAATATCACGAAGACCGGCGATCTGGCCGTCCATCAACGAGAAGCGCGTGTTCTTCATCCCGCCAGAAAACCCATTCAGCGTCGAAGCAATGTCTGATTCACGGGTGCTGTTGTTAAACGATTCGCCGGTATTGCCGGGGTTATCAATACGGTAGGTGATGAACTGTGCCCCGTCGCGAACTTCGCCCATAAGGAACGCAGCGGCGCTATTGGTTGTATTGGACGTATCATTGTTGCTTTCATCGTTGTTCGGGTAGAACGACGGGTAAGCTTCTGCGTCACTGATCGTATCCGACCGATAGACAATCTTGCCTGTATCCTTATCGACGCCTTCAGCGTCCTGTTCGACAAGCGAGTGTGTAGGTTGTGCACCTTGCAGTCGCAGGTACTTAGACAAGTAATCACGAAGCGAAACCTTTCGCTCTTGAAGCGATTCTTGTTTGATGTCCCTGATCTTCTCGATTGCCTCTCGCATCGTCAGCTGGCGCTGGTTGGCTTCTTCTAAACTACCGCCCAAGGCTTCGAGGATGCGTTCATTCAAAGACGCTGACAAGCGCTGAGCACGGGTGGCAACACCGTAAACATCGATCGTTCCGTTCTCACGCCAGACATCGGGAATAATTGAATTCAGCGCCTGTTTTTGCTGTTCGGTTGAAACGGACTGGTTAAAGACCGCGTTCTTGCTAACGTCGTAAGCCGACGGCCACAAAGGAGCGACGATACCGAGGTTTACTGCCATGTTATTGGCAATGTCATTCACAGCGTTCCAGTACACCGGCATCGTGGGTTTCAGGTAGTAGTATTTGGATGCAGGTTTACCAAAAGCAAAGCGATAAGCTCTACCGATAATCGACATCCCAACCAACGGCCAACCAACAACCGTTCCGATCAATTTACCTAATACAAACCCAAGATTCGTGGTACGACCTGTACGTGCCATGTAGCCAACATCGTAGTCGTAGAAGTTAGTGAAGAAGTTCCGCATGGAGTTAAATTCGGCTACTCCAAAACGGAAATGAGCAAGTACGTTATTATCGTCAATTGCTTCACTGTAGTAACGACCCATGCCATCGGCAGTAGTCGTGGTCCAGAAGGACTTCATTCGCGGATCAGCAGTGGGCGTGAATTGTGCCGGAGGGTTAATACAAAAGTTACCACCTAGTGAGGTATCAGTGAACTTCAGTGACGTGTCGCTGTAAATCCGGCGACGTTGTGCCACGGCATCAAGTGCTTGTGGTGGAAGTACAAACGCATGTCTGACCCAAGTGGTGACATCTTCGCGTCCAAACAGATTCATGGTAGTTACCTCAGAATGCGGAAAATAAAGGGGAGCGGGTGACCGCTCCCCTCTAATGGGTTAACGTGACCTCATATCAACAACCGGTTCCCTTGGCAAGGCGTCTCGCGTCTGACGGACTGGTTTTGCTGGTGTGCTTGCTTGCGCAGGCGCCTGCTGGCTAGCCTTCAACTGCTTTGACTGTGCCCTGAGTTCCTTGACCACCTCATCGAGTTTCACAACCATGGTCTTTTGGACCTCAAGCTGTTGGTTCAAAACCGTTTCAACTTTGATTGCTTGCTCGGTGGTCATCCGCGATACTTCGGCTTCCTGTGCCTGACGGATTTGCTGTTGACGCTGCTGTCTGACTTCCTGGTCCCTGATAGCGCGTTCGCGCTGTTTGGTACCCGGATCAGCGGTCGGAATGGTCGCCACGGGCGACGATACCGGCATGATCATGGAAGCAGTAGTGGTCACAGACGGTGCTGCAATCCCTGCATCGCCAGCACCCGGAACGTTAACGGTGGTTCGATAACCACTGGACGGGTCTGGCTTAACCGGTGTCATGTCTGGCAACGGCGATACTTTTGCCGGAGCAACGGGTGCTGACCCTGGAACGGCAGGCATGGTGGTTACCGACATCGCCGGAGCAGCCGGAGCTGCAGTACCTTCCGGTTCAGTCGGACGCTCCAACATTGGCGAAATGGGTGTTTGACCCGTACCCACGTAGGTACTAGCCAATCGCCCGTACGGACGACCATTTGCTTCCATCCGACGTTGGACTTCCTGAGTAACCTCTGCAACTGTCCGCATCCGCCCACTCTCGGTGTAGAAGATCGGTTTGTTAGCGGACAGCGCACCTTTATCGACCAAGGCATCAGATGCCATAGCTGTCATCGGCGACTTCAGGAAATGAACACCGCCCCCTGCGCCTAAGAAGTGCATCATGTACAACTCGTAGTCAGACGGTCTGCGACCCATCCGGCGTTCGAAGTATGCCATGTTGTCCTTTAAGAACTCTGCACCCATCAGGGCATTAGCCACCGGGTCCATTGGATCAGCATCTGACGGCAGGTTATACTTCATCCCATGCTTCTGGAGAGTCTCAGCCCAAGTTGACTTGGTGAACTGGTACAACCCCTTAGCAGACGACGTCGACGCACCAGCGTTCGGGTTCATGTTAGACTCTACCCCAGCAATAGCCGCCATCAACGCCGGGTCAACCCCAGCCATCCGCGCTGCTTGTGTGATAATGTCTTTCACGGCATCCCACCGTTGAGCACGGCTAGCATTGCTAGCCAGTTTCTGGTACGCCGTACCTGCTGTGATATCCGACGCCTTACCACCACTACCCGTTACGATAGCCGCTACAGGTTGACCACCAGCCGAAGCCGCCAGTCCACCCATCATGCCGTCCAGGAAGCCTACCTGATTCCCGTTGCCCGTAGGCATGAGCGGACCAGTACCTGGGGCGATCCCAAGATTCTTTCCTTTGACCAGCTTACCGACTTCGGCTTCGGCTTTCTTCTGCGCGTCCGTTTTGAAGGATTCCTCCACCTTCTTGTCCAGTACCGCCTTACGGAGCGCGTCCAGGATCGGCTTGATACTTTCTGGGTTGGTGTTCACTTCCAGATCTGGGAACGGACCCGCCTCGATCTTCCAGACCGAGACTTCATCATCCTTGATTTTCACGCGCACGTTTGCTAACGCCTCTGCCACCTGAAGCTTCTGCTCAGGTTTGAAGTTCTTCCATGCTTCACTGACCAATCCACCGGGAACCAACTTACGAACCATTCCGACATACGCCAAGAAGGTCGGCAAGAAACGGTTCATCATCCAGTAGGTCCACTGCGTCCGGTCTGCCTCATTACCCGCCAAGCGGTTAAACAACGAAGCATACTTTTCGTAGATGGTAATTTGATCACCGCTGAATACTGCGTCTTTACCAGCACCAAGGTCCACCATGTCCATGACGTCCTTCTCGAACGACATCAACGCATTGGTGTGCGATACCAGAAGCTTGGACATCCCGTAAACACGGAATCGAATAGAGGTGATCTCATCGATCCGATTCACCGGCAGAGTGCTCCAGGTAACAGTGCCAGCACCCACAGTACCCAACTTATCACGTTGGCGTTTGGCTTCGTCTTCAGTCAAGTACTCGTCTTTGCTCAAGCCTTCGAGTGTCCGTCGTGCGGCCTCATCTGCAGCGCTATTGCCAGCGAACCGATTAGGAACCGTCAACCCCTGCAAAGCAGGACGGTAAGTACCTTTATCGGTTTTAATTTCCTTCTGACCGAATTCCTTTTCGATCTCAGAAATCAAGGCACGGATCTTTTCCGTACCCACAGGCAATGGTTGATCGCCAAACGGCGAATGTGTCACGTTGTACGGGCTGGGTTCGGTGGTAATCATCGTACCCCGAGCAAACGGGAGTTTGTATTCGGGCTTGATCACTTTATCCACATCGCCAATATCGGCTTCAGGTACACGGGTCCCGAGTTCGATGCGATGCTTACAGTAGACCGGTTTGAAACGATCCTTGAACCACACCGTCCATTGAGCGAAACGTGCGACATCGCCGTCATTCTGAGGATCGATACCAAAAGGCTCCAACATTTGTTTCATGTCAGGCTCGCCTTCTACCTTCAAATCACCCACGCGATTTACCGTCACATGAGGACCAAAGATTTCTTCGAGCTTGGCAACAGGTCCTACCTGGTCGTTATCATCCGGGTCGATACCGTACTGCAAGGCGCGCAGTCGAGTCAGCTTGTTTTCTTTGGTCAGGTACTTATACAGCAGATATCCACCGATCGCAGCACCGGCAACCACCGCACCAACAGCCAGTACTGGCGTGCTGACCACGCTGGCCAAGCCAAAGGCAGCCCAAGTTAACCCACGCCAGAGAATGTTGCGACCAACAAACCGGCCAACCGCACCAATCCCTTTACCCAGCGTACCCATGACTCCACCGGCTGTGGCGCGACCAGCAATTCCTAACCCGAGTGCCTTCATACCACCCCAAGCACCGGCAGCCAGTTTACCGAGCTTACCAAGGCCAGGAATCTTAGTCAGGAACTTCAGCGGGTTGAATGTCGCAATGGCAGAAATCAGTGAACCGATCCCTGCTGTCAGCGTGGAGAGCATGCCAAGCAGGCCTTTACCTTTCGGTGCTTTGACCTTCTCAATCAGTGCTTTCGCTTTGTCTTTGGCGTTCTTGGCTTTGTTGGCCAAGATATCACGCCAAGACCCGTCACGATCACCATCGCCATCACTATCGTGTTTACCGACAGGATTGCCATTCTGGTCGAGTTTGACATTGTCAGCCACCGCTGCACCACGGCCTTTACGACCCTTGCGACGTCGCTTGCCACCGCCTGGTAAACGCTCATCCAACAGCTCGTAGATTTTCTCCAGGAGGCTGTTGCTGCGTTTGACTTCCTCAGTGCTACCGATCCAGTGTTCGCGGAGATAACTCGTGAACTTACCCAGTCCCTTGGACATCACGTCCCACGCACCTTTGGATTTATCCAACGCCCACTTACCAACCTTGCCAACCATTCTAATAGCCTTGATGCCAGCTTCAACACCCAGCTTCACAAGGCGCTTTGGAATCCCTTCGATAGGGCGCCCAAAACGGTCTACAAGTCCTGCGGTAACTTCGGCCAATGTAACGAGCTCATTACCGTTTGGATCGCTACGGTGGACGATAGGGCCTTCGATATCTGAATACAATACCACTGTTTTACCGGTGGACTTACAGATGTACTGACCAGCACGAATCAGTCTGGCTAACAGTCGCGGCGACGTTTCGCCCTTGACGTACACGTCAAAAGGTACAAGGATTGACCTAAGGCCGCTCTTGGCCTTCTTAGCCATCCATTGCATCGGCTTCATCATCAAGCTGCTTATATTGAGCCCGCCTTTGACGAGACCAACGGCTGCACCAAAGGCCCGTCCAACAACATTGCGGTTGAGGCGTTTGCCCTTGTGGTCGAAGAGACCATCTGAATACTGTTCATCGGTCAGTACCAGGTTGTTATCCCAGTCAACCACAGCACCTTCAATGTCCCCGATCGTTTTGATCACCCGACCTGACTTCTTGTCACGGTATTTACCCTGTTGGATATCCACCGCCTGCATGACCGGAAGGTCAGGTTTATCACGGATATAGACGTCACAGATCTTTTCAGCATCCCAGTTCCAAAGGTTCCGGATACGACGGAAAGTGGCACTACCACGCACACGTCCATCAATGCCGTGGATGATGTCACCCACATGCTTCAAATAGACGCGACGACCCTCTTCCGTAAAAAGACCTTTCTTGATGTCTTCAATGGTCAAAACTACTTTACCATCCGGATCCAGTAGCTGACCTTTGATATCCTGAACACGTTTGATCACTTCTCCTGTAATGGCATCGCGGTATTCACCGGCGGCCAGCCGAGCTTTCTCGATCAGAATGCGACCATCGGCAGCACGCAAGTCGATAGCTCCCTTGATGGCTTCTTTCTTCTCGCGCAGCCAATTCAACGGACTCTTTTCCATAAGCTTCTGGCCGTACTTAATCGTACCTGAAGCCACTGCCAAAGGGAGTCCCGCGAGTTTCTTGGTAACCCACCAAGCACCCTTGGCTGTATGGCCAGTGCCACGCCAAATAGCACCAAGGCCTTTACCACCCAACCACAGACCTTTATCAATGATACCTGCCAACCCACCGCTGATCATCTGACCCACCGAACGGCGATTGCCGCCACGTGTACCAGCGCTCCCGCTACCGGCTGTAGGAATCAAATCGGCAATGATTGCGGATGCTTCGACCACCTTCACAAGTAGTTCGTTGGTTCCGCCAGTAGCAGACATCAGTGCGTCGCGGAAGGATCGGATTTCTTGCGTAGTCCGATCCGTTCCGTCAACGATTGAGTTAATCGTCTCTTCCCACTTGCTTACTCCACCGGCTCCACCCGCTTGCGGGGGCGGCGGCACAGGCGTAGGGGTAGCTCCAGGACCAGCAGCAGGACCGCCAGGAGCGCCATTGCCAGTATGAAGAGGCCCATTTTGGCCATTCGAAAGGCCGCTCGAAATTCCTTGCTCACGTAACTTCTTTAACTCCTCGGCAAGGGTGCGGAATGCAGCAATCTCTGCTTTAGATGCCCGACCCTTCCCGCCACGCTGGCGCAGGGTGTCAGTAGGTCTGTCCGTCTCAACGCCGTCGTAATCCAGGGTATCAGCCTGGTGGTCAGCGAGGACACGCGACATCCAAGCACCATCCACGGTATCTTGCAAACCGACGCGATTAAGTAGTCCCAATGACCGCAACTGTTCGCGCTGTCCTGTATTGGCATACAGGTTAACACGACTGTAGGGGTTGGGCATGCTGTTGATGACGTCTTTGTAATAGCGATCGACTTCATTCAAGAACGTGCGAGGTTTTGCACCTTCTCTCATTTTGCCGTCATCGTCGAGGTCGAATGCGTTCCGGAAATGCTCCTTCAACTCATCCCGCACTGCAGTATCGATCGATGAATGATACCCGTCGTCTGTTACCATACGAGTCGGGTCAAACCGCTTATTAGCATAGGCGTCTTTTGACAACTGATCGGCCAGTGCCTTCCGCGCTTCTGGACTCAGCTTCTTATCACCATCCACCCGGTCGACCGTGGCGTCGACATTTTTCTTGAAGTACTCAAGTTCCTGGGGAGCAATCAGGCGGCGTTTGATATCGCCAACCGACTGCTTGTACGAGGTGAATGCGTTGCGCTCGTGGTTGTACACCACGCGGTCCGGCATTTCGCCGGTACGAATCCCTTCCATGGTCTGGTAAATACGGGACAGATATCCCGGAATTACCTCGTTGATTGAACGATGGGTTTGGTTATCAAAGAAGGCATTGCCGACAACGTCTGCCGTGCCTGCATTTGTAACTTCTGCCCCAGGACCACTGAAGATCGGAATGACCGACTTTGCAAGGTCAGTCAACATCCCGTACTTAGACATGTAGTCAGTAGGCGACTTCGCCCACTCAGACAGCAGCTGTGGTGAGTTACGGACCTTGTACAGCAGGTCGGCGCCAGTTGCAACCGTCTTATCGTGCGACTCAGTGTACTTTCTAAGTTTTCGTCCTGCACGAATCCCCAACCACTGACCAAGCATACCGCCAGCGAAGTTGCCGGCCATCTCGGTCCGACCACCACCCATACCCATCTCTTCCGCATCCGCCATCATCTCATTCATTGATGAGAGATCATCACCCATCTGGGCGGCAGCAGAGAAGGAGTCCTTGAATGTATTGACATTCGACATCACGCGTTCGCTGATGTTCTTAAACACCTTCTCACGGAAGTTCCGCGAAAACTCGGCGGCAGAATCAGTGAAGCGTCCAATCAGCTTATCGCGCATCGCCTGTTTAAAGGCTTCGCTGCTGTGGATCTTCACGTAATCCGGAAGGCCGGTGTTCTTCGCAATTGCCTTGAGTTCGTCGATGGTGGCTTTTGCTGTCGATTGGGTAACCGCCAACAAATCGCGAGTAGCAAAGAACTGGCGGTACTGGAGCTCCAGCGATTTGCGCTGGAACTTGGACAGAACGTTATCCTGATACCCTACCAGACGGGCAGCAGCATCGCGGATGTCTTGGAGAACCACCACGGATTCTTCATGGCGCTTGCTGTCACGGCGGTCTTTGATAACCGCTTCGGCTTCTTGGCGGTTTTTATCTGCTTCAGCCAACTGAACTTGTGCATCAAAGATCGATGCCAAGGTGCCAGTGATTTCAGAGTCCTGTGCAGTAGCTTGTTGGTTCGAGAATTCCTTCTCGGGTGCCACTGCCGCTTTGATCTTTTCAGCCAGCCTTTTGGGCAGGAGTTTTTCTGCCGCAGGCATCACTGCATTGACGGCTTTCTTGGCGTCACGGATGGCTGGCTTTAATTTAGTACGGGCTTCATTGTATAGACTGCTCGTACGGTTCTTGACGTCGCTGACGAGGTCAAATGCTTCGCTATATCCAGGGGGCATAGCAGCGCGAGTAAACTCGCGCAAAAAGGTCTCACTAGCGACCCCTTCGGCAGCGCCTTTAATGACCGCCACCCCTGTTTTAACAATAGGGTTTCGGTCGTCTTTCGGGGGATCGACATTAAAATCGTCAAAGTCTTCGAAATCATCGAAATCGAAGTCATTGTCCAGATCGATATCGTCTTTCTTAGCCATCGGTTTGTTCCTGTAAGACATATAGACTATCGGCGCCTGTCGGGTTCGTTACACCCCGGCGCGGATTGGTCGTTGGGAACCCTCATAGTTTTACGCTGACGGAGTCCACTATGGCCAAAGCGCCCTTTAATTTACGGTTGTTGAAACCCACGACCGAATCACTTAAGGCCATGCGCCAAGTGAAGTCGCTCGATATCTTCGACGGGATGACCAACAACTACCATGAAGATGGTCTGTTTTCTACAACGACCTTTGGCCGAGTCGGGAGTCCTGAACGCGATACCAACTTCGGTTACATCGACATCAAAGCTTTGATCTTCCACCCGCTGATTTATCGACGTCTGGTGGACCTGAAAGGCCTATACGGTGACGTTGCTACCGGTAAAGCCTACGCCAAGTGGGATGGTCAAAAGAATGATTTTGTTCCTGCACTACCTGAAGAGGATGGTGCTGGAACCGGATTTGGTTTTTTTGCCGAAAAGTGGCAATCGATTGTATTTGGAGAAACCAAAAGCATCCGCCGTCGTATTGCGCTGCAGTTTGTTGAAAAGTACCGCAGCGTTGCCATGGTCGACAAGATCCTGGTTCTTCCTGCTGGGCTGCGCGACATTGAGGTAGATGAGTACGGTCGTACCATCGAAGATGAGATCAACGACCCCTATCGTCGCCTGATTGCGGTCAGCAACACGCTTGGTAACGTCAACAGTTACGACGACTCCGCGTTCGACCCAGCTCGCCTGAGTCTTGAACGAGCGTTCACGGATATCTACGACAAGATCGCTGAAATCCTTTACGGCAAGAAAGGGTTCGTTCAGGCTAAATGGGGTAGTCGTCGCGTATTCAACGGGACACGTAACGTTATTTCTTCAATGGACACCGTGGCGGACTACTTCGGTGGTCTGCGCAGTATGTCCGTGATCAACACCCAGATGGGGTTGTATCAAACACTGAAGTCAGCCTTACCTGTAGCAGTACACCTTATCTTGACCGGCGTGGTCAGTCACGTCTTTGCTGGCGCGGATCGTGACGCGTTATTGGTAAACCCTAAAACGCTCAAAGCTGAATACAAATCAGTCGGCGTGGAAACCATCGACAAGTGGACAACAGCGGCTGGGATCGAGAAGCTCATTGAAGCATTTGAAAATCCCAAGTTGCGTCAAAAGCCCGTGAAGATTGAAGGGTATTACTTGGGGCTCGTGTACAGCGACGACAAGCACTTCAAGGTCTTTAATGACATTGAAGACCTGCCGAAGAATCTGAGTCGCAAGAATGTCCATCCGATGACGTACACTGAACTGTTCTACCTGAGTGGATATCAGAAGTGGTACGAACTGTACACCTTTGTAACCCGCTATCCGGTAGCAGGCGTGGGAAGTATGTACCCGTCGCAGCTGTATTGTCGGACTACTGTCAAAGCGTCTGCCAAGATTGAGTTGGACGAAGCGTGGGAACCTAAAGGCGCCGAGTTTACGGCACGTGAATTTCCCGACACCGACATCAATGCGAAGTTTATTTCCACGATGGCACCCCACCCGGCGTTCTTGGCCGATCTGGGTGGTGACTATGACGGCGATACCTGCTCGGCAGAAACTGTCTACCTGAAAGATTCTGGTGAAGAAATCAAGCGCTACCTGCACAGCCGGTCCTTTGCGATCAGTGCGTCAGGGAAGCTGGTGACTTCAGCCAACAACGACACCATCACACTCGTGCTGAAGTCACTTCTGACCACCCCAGCATAAGGACGGTCGAATGTTTTTAAAATACCCACAGTACTACCGTAAGAACGGGGTGTGGAAAGAGCAACAACTGACAGGCTTTGCATTTAAGCCCTTGGTTGAATTGGCCTTTCCCCTACGGCCGGTGTACCATTATCTGCCACTGAACACACAAGAACGGTCGTTGGATAACAACGACCCGTTCATTCAGCGCAAGGGCGGGTTGCTGTACTGTCAGCATGTGGCAGAACTTAAAAGTGAAGTAGGTAGACCTATTCGCATGGGGTCTATCAATGCCGGTACTGCAATCCGCGACCTGGAGAAGAAGAACCGTCTGCTCAGACGGGTGCGGCAGTTTGACATGGTGGATCGTGACCTGCGGTCTACCCTGGTTATCAACTACGCGTTACTCCAGCATCTGTACCGCTACCCCGTTAACTTCATGGCAAACTATTATCGTTGGCAGAACATTTTTGCCACGATGATCGAAACCATCAACGACATTGCTATCCAGAGCGATCGTCAGCATTACATCCACATCAACCTACCGCAACACCTGCCGCGGTTAGCGCTGTTGAAGATGGGTGAAAATAGCCTGTCTAAAAACGTGGTGGAATCGTTGTCGACGTACGAGTCGATGTTTCTGCTCGACCTGTGGACTTGGGCTGGTAAGAAGCACGGTGAGTCGTTGCTGTCGAAAATCAAGCCCGAGGCTCTGGCTCGTGTGAACCTGGTGGTTACTGATAACGGTCAGGGTGGGGTGATCAACCTCGGTCAATTGGATGGGTGGCGCAAAGCGCGTGCAAAGACCGATGGTGATGTCATCGATGCAAGCATGGAAACCTTTCAACGGAAGGTCTACTACTTCTTTATCCAACTCGCCAAGCTGCGTGCTGAAAACGTCTTCACCGCAGTACAGGTCGATGCTGTCGAAGAAGACAGTGATCTACCGCCAGTCCACGACACTGACGATGAAAGCGACAGCGGTAGCGAAGCACCAGGCGCTACCGTACCTGAACGTCTGAAAGATACACCGATGCCAGAAGAGCAGGAAGCCGCCATTCCTGAAATGTCTGAAAAAGAAGCTGACGAGTATCGCGAAGAACTCGAAGCTCTGGCAGAAGGTGCTGTGGACATTTGGAATGACGATCTGTTTGAGCTCCACATCCCTGGTGTGGAACTGGGGCAGGTGGGTAATGAAAGTAAAGCGGCGATTGACCTGACTGCGAAACCGGAACTCGGTGTAATCCACAGCGCTGAACGCTTGCTTGAACACGCTATGATTTCTGGAGCCGAATTTCGTCGCTTTGAAAAACTGGCGAACAGTTACAAGTCCATCGAAAACCCCTTTGGTCAAGGGACATTGGCTGACTTGATTGATGTCAAAGACAGCGATGTTTCGTTGAAGCCCGAACGACTCTCTGTAACTGACCATGAAGCAGTCACTGACAAGACCATGCTGAGAAGTACGCTGCTCGATTTCGACAAGGCGTACATCAAAGACGTCCTGCATCGAGACGTAGCGCGGATGATCATGTCGCTGCAGCATTCGGGTGTTGCCGTGACGTCGTACGAAGTAGAGCGCGTCAAAGACGCTCTGAACAAATACGACGTGATCACTGTTAAACTGGTCCCAGTGGCTGGCAAACCCACGACCGTGCGGATCGAGCTGCCGGTCGTGGCTGAAGACGGTAGCTGGGTGGCCGATGGCGTGAAATACCGTCTGCGTAAGCAACGAGGTGATTGTCCGATCCACAAGGTGGCTCCGGATAAAGTGGCTTTGACCAGCTACTACGGCAAGCTCTTTGTGAAACGTTCTGAGAAGGCCGTGCACAACTACGGTCGGTGGTTGCAGAACCGCATCATCTACATGTCAATGGGTGATAACGCCACTGTTTCCAAGCTGGCGTACAAAACCCAGGGTCGGAAGAAGGGGTCGCGCCTTCCTCGTCTGTACACCATCCTGACCAGTCGCTTTATCGGCTTTACCGTAAATGGCTGGGAGTTGAACTTCGACTACGACAACCGCGCCGCCTTCTTTGGTGCAGATGCCTTGGCAGGTGAGATCGACGGCTTGGTGGTCATGGGACGACGTGAAGACAACTCGAAGTTCCTGTACGTCGATGATCGCGATGCGCTTTATACCACGGAAGACGGTAAACCAATGCCAGTGGGCGATATTGGCGATCTGGTTGGTTTTGATAACAACCAAGCGCCGATTGAACAGATCGAGATAAAAGTGGCCGGTAAGGAAATCCCGCTCGGGTTTGTCTTCGGCTACTACTTCGGTTTGGACGAACTCTGCCGACGACTGGGGGTAACACCTCGCCGTATTCCCAAGGGGCAAAAGGCCACCCTGGAGCATGGTGAATATTCACTGCGCTTTAAGGATGAAACCTGGGCTCTGTCGCGCCACGACCGAAAAGCAGCGTTGGTGCTTTCTGGCATGAACCGTTTCCACCGGCAGATGTCGCACTATTCCGTGAAGGAGTTCAACCGGCAGGATGTCTACCTGAACCTGCTCGATGGGCTTGGGATGACAGCCAGACAGCTGCGTGAGCTTGATGTGCTGATGCTGCACTTCGTAGATCCGATCACGAAGACGTTGCTGGAAAGCTACCAGGAACCAACCACTTTTGATGGGCTGCTTTTCCGCTCCGTGGAAATGCTTCAGAATGATGAAGTGGAACACCGTCCAGATCGATTCAAAGGCTACGAGCGTATTGCCGGTGCCGTGTATCGTGAATTGGCTATGGCGCTGAAACAGTACCATGGAAAACCGGTAACGAGTCGAGCCAGCATTGACATCAAGCCCAATGCGGTATGGAATGCAATTCAGAGCGATCCGAGTATCACACTGGTGCAGGACATCAACCCGGTTCACCACTTGAAAGAACAGGAAGCTGTGACCTTTGGTGGTACTGGCGGTCGCAGTAGTCGCACCATGGTGCGCAGCACACGTGCGTACGATGATTCTGACTTCGGGGTGGTTTCTGAAGCAACGGTGGACTCGTCTGAAGTGGCGGTGAACACCTACCTGTCTTCTGATCCGAACTTCACCAACCTTTATGGTGTCACACGAGCGTTCGACAAGAATGGCGACGGGTTGACATCGGTGTTGAGTACTACTGGTAACCTGTCACCCTCGATCGTTCACGACGATTATTTACATAGTCCTCTACCGGCGTAATCCGGTAGCGAATCCTCTCTAACTGACGGGAATCCACTGAAAGCCCAGTACACCAAGCTTGTAACAGTAATGTACAGGTGGCCAAGCTAATCACTTGGGTATGGTAAAAGAGACTGGGATTGGGTAATCCGCAGCGAAGCTTCCTACTGGGAAGAACGTTCAACGACTAGAGCGCGAGCTCGTAGGCATCCGCCGAAATGGGAGGCACCCTATCGCAAATCCAGCGAGGGTGAAGATATAGTCTCTACATCCAGGGAAAACCTGGAGCAGTGCATGCGGTGCACGGGTGTGGTTAGGCCACATTGAAGACATTAGATGAAACGTGCCCTCTTTGCCAGCATCCAACAATCGTCAGGTATTGCTGCTGAAGGTTATACCTACATGCCGACTGTGACCGGATATGAAAATGTCCTGTCTAAGCGTGTGGGCGACCTTTACGCATTTGCTGCGACGGCTGATGGGATGGTGAAAGAGGTTAGCCCGAACCATCTGTTGATCGAGTACAAAGACGGGACCGTTACGTCGGTAGAACTCGGTCGCCGCTTCGGGCGGGCTGAAGGGAGTTGCTATCCACATCAGGTAGAAACAGATGTGGTGGTTGGTCAATCGTTCGTTAAGGGCGATGTCTTGGCTTGGAATAGTCACTGGTTCGTCAGAGACCACTTCTACCCGACACAGGTGTTGTGGAAATCTGGCGCACTGTTTAACGTGGCGATCCTTGATGACGCAGATACGTTTGAGGACTCCTCGGCGTTGATGTCACGTTCTGCCGAGAAGCTTAAGACCAAACTCACGAAAGTCAAAGCAGTGATTTTGAAGTTCGACCAAGAGGTCCGTGGGATTGTGAAAGAGGGCGAAATCGTTGACTCTGACTCAATTCTATGTACGATTGAAGACCAACTGACGGCCAATTCAGGGCTCTTCGACGAGATGTCGTTGGACACTTTGAAGATGCTGTCATCCCATACACCCAAGGCGAAAGTCGAGGGTACGGTGGAAAAGATTGAGGTCTTTTATCGAGGGGACCTCGAAGACATGTCCGACTCATTGCGGGAGTTGGTGAAAGCCTACAACCGTAAACGCGCTGCATTGGTCCGGAAACTCCGGAACGACGAAGCAGAAGACGGCGAAGTCATGGACCGGGTACGAATCGAAGGGTATCCACTTGAACAGGATACCGTGGCGGTGCGTTATTTCATTACCTACGAAGAAGACTACGGCGGCGGTGATAAGTTGGTGTTTGGTAACCAGCTGAAATCCGTAACCTGTCGAACGTACGAAGGGGTGATGGAAACCGAGTCCGGTTTGCAGCTGGACGGCAAGTTCGGACACATGTCGATTTTTAACCGTATCGTGGGTTCTCCTTATCAGATCGGTATCATGAGCCGACTGATGCTGGAAGGCTCGAAAGTTGGGGCTGCCCTCTTTTTTGAAGACAGTTAACGTCACGAAAAGACACCGGTACCCTTGATGGGTACCGGTGCTTTCACTTCTTTTTGATAGGAGCAATCCATGAGTCTTACGAGTGATATGCGTTACCAGTCGCTCAATGCAATCGCTAACGCGGTGCATCTGGTGCGGCAGGTGGTGGACAGTGTGGCAGGGAACGACATCGCAGTACCGCAGGCCGATGATGCGGTGGTGGATGAACTGATCGCTGCCAAGATTCAGGTACGCCTGAACAAATTCACGGCTGTTTAAGAGGGCTGAACATGCTGACTAAAAATGCTGTCGCCGCTGCGACCGCCGTGACGACTGCCCTGGAAACCTCCGGGGTGTATGCAGACGCTAAATCGGGTACCCCGTTGCGTCTGATGGTTGACCAGTGCATGTGTGAAGTGGCTCTGGGTCCCGACCTGTCGCTGGAACTGATTGTGGCTGGCCTGGAAGTGGCTAGTGCCAAGAAGACTCCCACCGACCAATATCCGCACGATGTTGCTACCGCTCAGGTGGTTGAACTGGCCAGCAAAGCGCTGCAGAACAACATCGCCTATGCACGCCACGTGGTGAACCCACTGATCGAACAGGTGGTCGAAGGGATCAAGACACGCGAGGCTAATCGCGATGCCCGCTTCGCCTACGGGTTTGACGTGGTGCCGTTTGAGTATGCTGATTTCTGGGACAACAGCGGGTTTGTTGCCACGGTTGAGAAATACCGTGAAATGGTAGCAGAACCCTGGGTGTTCAGTGGTGGTCTGGGTCAGATGACCAAAGACGAACTGCGTGCTCTGATCAAGGGTAGCAGCTCGGTGGAAAAGGCGGTACTCGAATACGTCGAGAAGATGTCGTCTGAAGAAGATGACTATCTGGTTCGCCTGTACAACGACGTCTTCTTCAACAACGAAGCCACTGCCTTGACCGCATCGTTCATGGCACCGGGTTCGACGGTTGGTAGCGCCAGCTTCACCCCGAATCAGGTAGGTTGCAATCACGTTGCTGTTCTGCACTTCCTGGCCAAGGGTCTGTTGAAATCAATCCCTGACGGCTTCTCTGGCGACGCCAAGAAGTTTGAAGCATCGATGGGTGTGCTGGTGGGTCAAACCGGCCGTCGTTTGGCTGGCGCGCTCGAAGCACGGCGTCGTGACTACGCCTCTGGCCGTCTGGTGCTGAGTCAGTCTGAAAAGTTGCTGGATCGTGGTAAGACCAAGACCACCATTCTGGTCAACGCTGACGTCTACACCCAGTTTCTGAAAGAAGGTGGTAGTGTCGAGGCCATCATTGGCAATGCTCTGACTGACAAAGCGCTGCTGAAGGATGAAATCGCCAAAGGGATGGAACGCTACCTGGCAGCACAGCAGGTGTACGCTCGCAATATGATCGAGCGTGACAACACCGAATACCACGCCCGCACCATTGCCAGTTTGCGTGCTGAACTCTACCAGACTCTCAATGAGCGACTGAAAGAAGGTCAGAGCACCCGCACTCGTGGTGATGCCGTGAAGGAAATCGAAGAACACCTGAAGTACGTTACTTTGGCTGATCTCGATAACCTTTGGGTCGTGGCACGCAAGTTGGTCTGTCACTGCTTCTTCTACGGCACCAATGTACTGTCAATCCTGACCTATATGGACGATCTGGCCAAGCGCATGCCGTCGGCCGATGGTCGACTGCTGAGCTACTACGCTTCAGTAGAAGTGCTGGCGGACTGGGTCTGCGAATACCTGACAGTGATCAAACCCTAACCGTGCGTCGCTACCGTTGCCTGAATAGGGTAGCGGTAGCGACTTATTCAAGGATTGCTTATGGATTACCGGAAACTCAAACGCGATGCATCGGTCATGGGTGCTTGGAAAACACTGCCAGATGGGACTGTGTTTACCGACGCAGCTTGTCGGGTTGTATTTCCTGTTAACTATGCTGAACATCAATTAGCGTTCATTGGCGAAGAAGTCAGCGCCATCGGGTATCTGGCCATCATCTTTCCTGAGAAGCACGCTTATGCGGTGATGTCGGCCTGCACGCTGGTGAAGTTTTCGCCAGCCATTGTGAATGTGGTCAAGATCTACGATGAAGACTACTACGAGCTGGTGTTTGATCCGGGTACCGTGGTTATCCCCACGACCGATTGCGTGATGGACGACGTTCTTCCTTATCGGACGTATAACCATTTCATTGCCCACGCGCGCATTCCGTGGTACTTCGGATTCCTGGATGTGGTGAATCTGTTCACTTCCTGTCCGTATTACACCGGGGTATCGTTGGCCGCCAACGAGTCGGTAATGTCTCTGATTGCATCGGACATTGCCAGAAACCCCGAGAACCCAGCCCTGAAGTACTGTACCGCCATCGAGTCTATAGACCAGCAGTGGTCGGTGAAGCCCTATTGGATTCCGTTTAAGGATATTCAGTACGGCGCCACCAACGTGACAGCCAAGCTCATGGGCAGTTATGCTGACCTGGCAGTGACCTCGGCACTGGTGAACCCCAGTACGCGTAATGAAAACATCGAAGAACTGCTGCGTCAGTAAGGATGAATTATGCCACGGGCATTGACGACTGATCCTGACATGATGAAGTGGGTAGAACTCCTACCGGACATCATCAAGAACAACGTGCAAGTGGTGGATAAGGACGAGTTCGCGCAAGGGACTCTGTACCACATCTCCACCAACGGTAAAATCCCGAAGTTCGTTCCCATGGTCTCCGCTCGGGTCGCCAATGGCGAAGATAACCGCGTACCTCGTGTCTGTACCGCTCCGTCGGTACTCGAGTGTATGGCGGGGTATGGCGCGGTGTACCGCGACTTCTTCCAAGGTAAAGGGAACGAGGCAATGTGGTCGGTGTACCGCTTTGTGTTTGACAAGGCCATTAAACCGACGAAGAAACTCCTGCCTGACCAAAAAGAAACAAACGAGCATTGGCTCGTGACCTATAGCCCCGAAACCCGTGAATACCGAGCTGACATTATTGGCATTGTGAAACTCACTTCTGTGATTTCACGGTACATCAATAACGTGTTGACCGGTGGTATGGAATTGGTGGTGAAGGTCAACGGCGAAGAACCTATCCTGTTTTCTGACGGCGTGCTGTTGGGTCGCGGGTATCATCGTGTCGAAGTGAAGAACTGGTACGGCTGCGGTAACACCTTGAAGGACACAGTCGTTGAAGCTGTTTCCATTAGCCGTGCGGAATATCAACAGTACGTCAAAGAACAGGTGGCGCTCGAGCATTCGGTGCCTTCTGCCCACTGGTAGGAGTAGTCGGGTATGAAATGTGTAGAATACGGCTGTACAGCCTTGATGGGAACCAACAAAGTTGGGAACCTGAAGAAAGATGAGAAGGGGTATTACGAAGTACTGCTCGGCGCGCTGGATGTGTATAACTCAGGCCAAGCCTGGTATCCGGCTACCCAGAAGGCACGTACTTTGTTTGAAGATAGCGGGTTGTTGCAGCGTCGTATTAAAGACGGTGCACTGCGCGGCGAGTATGGACATCCGAAACGTCAGACCGGGCAGAGCATGCAGGACTACCTGCTGCGTTGCATGACCATCGAAGAAACACTTCAGGCATTCCACATCAAATCGGTACGGTTGGATGATAGCCTGATCAAAGGTCCGGATGGTCGTAAGGTGGTGGCAATCATCGCCAAGATCCTCCCGTCAGGTCCTTACGGTCCGGCACTGGAACGCCAACTCAACAACCCCGATGAAAATGTCTGTTTCAGTATTCGTGCACTGACCGATGACAAATACGTCAGAGGAGAGTTGCAAAAGGAACTGAAGCAAATCGTGACATGGGATTATGTGAACGAGCCAGGATTGTGGCCGGCCAAGAAGTGGCACTCGCCCACCCTCGAATGTTTTGCCGGCGATACGCTGATGGTAACAACTGACATCATTTCGTCGCTGGCGACCGCCCAGTCTCGTGGGATGGTGTCAATGGAATCGTTGGCGCTATCGCTGGAAGACCTCATGGAGTCGCTGGGTTTTGTACCTGGTGAACAAACCTACGAAAAACCCGCCAGCGGTCGCTGGTAAGTCTATCATCACGTAAAGGAACGTTCCTCATGCTGTTGCAACAATATCTGAAAGCCAATGGGCTGGCCATGGAAAATGACGAAGTGATTGAAGACGGTGAAGCCCATGCCACTGTAACTGAGCACGTTGAATCAGCTGAAAGCGTCATCGCCACCGGCGAAGCACTGGCTGCCAATGAAGCTGAAATCGACAACGCTGAATCTGCTGCGGTATCGATCGAAAACCTGATCATCCAGCTCGAAAGCTTCGGTGGTTGTAAGTCTGACCTCGAGCGTGTGCTCGTTACCGACAAACTGCGCGCCGAATTCGGCCGCATCGGCGTGAGCATGGAAAACATTTCCCTGGAAAGCGCCGACGGCGGTTTTTCAATGGAAGGTGTTGGCGATACCCTGGGTCGTATTGGCGATGCCATCGGCGATGCTTTCGCCAAGGTACGTGCAGGTATCAAAGACTTCTTTGCTAAAGTGGCTGACCACGCCGCACGTTCAATCAAGGCCTACAAGAAAGCTCGCGGCAACATCCATGGCGATATCGTTATGACCCCGCGTCAAACGGCTCGCTGGCTTGAGTTTTCAGGTGACACCGGTAATAACCCGGTAAAGGTCTACGACGATCTCGCCAAGGCGAGTAAGCAAGTGCTTGTTGATTACGTGAACGAAATCAACTCAGGCGTCAAGAAATTGAACGCCCAGTATCGCAACGATAACGTCTTCTTCATCATCAGAAACCCAGGCCTCTACTTCAACCACCATGCTCTCCAGAAAGAAGTTGATCTGACGCATTACGATCTGCCAGGGGCGCCTGAATTCAACTTCAAGTGGTCTTGGTTCGGTAGTAAGATGACTGTTCGCGTCGAACGCAACGCCAAAGTCATCCCAGGTCAAGGCATGACGATCGCCAAGGCTGATGCCGAAAAGATGGTTGATTCAATGATCACGGCTCTGGAATACGCATCCAGTTACATCCGCGGATGGCGCGCAACCGACGAGGCAATCGGCAAAGCCGTTGCGCAGTTGGTTGAGAATAGCCAGCGGCACGTGTCCAGAGGTGGTGTCATCGAGAAGATGGACAATGCTCAAGACTTTGGCACCTTCTCGCAAGGTCGAGTCATGGTCAAGGCGCTGTGGAAAACAACTTCTCAAGTACCGCGTGCGTGGATCAGCTACATCTCCACCATGGACTCCAAACTGGCCGGTACTCTGTTGAACCTGTAAACGGTAAGAAAGAGGGGGGATCGAAAGATCCCCCCTCTATGCCGCAATTGAGTTTAAAAACATTTCAAACCTATATTCCCTAGGTGACCATCAAAGACCGGTAACATCAATCGCGTTATCGGTATATAAAACCAGTTAAGAGGACGAAAAAAAAATGACTCAGGTAAAACCATTAAAGCATTATCGCAACAGCGCCCAGCGCGCTGGTGCCAAAGAGCAGACCAACGAGCTGCTTAACGGCATAACTTTTGTTCTCGTCACCATCGCCGTCATCTACGGCGGACTGGTGATGGGTATCCCAACCTAAGAAGTCTCCTGCTGCCTTCGGGTAGCAGGAGAGAGGTCCTTCACTGGACCCTTCTTTTTGTCCCTTTCCGTGCAATTAGGCCCTGTTAACTTTAACGTTTGGGGTCTAGTTGTGCAGAAACAGCATCGCGCGGTGCTGAATGTTTCCTATCCACACACTCCGGAGTATGAAAATGGCTGAGATCAAAGAAAGAACACGCCAACTGGCCACCGTACTGGCCGACGGCTTCACAATCGGTGATGCCGGCACTGGCGCGTTCAGCGAAGGTGTGTTCGAAAAGTCGCTTACCGGTACCGGTCTGGACATCGACCAATTCCAAAAGGCGGTCAGACACATCGGCAACGTCAGCGCGGCCGGTAGTCTCGTGGTGGCCGAAGCTGCTCACGACTACATGCAACAGAACAGTGGTGTCGACATTGTCAGCGCTACGCTGCCGGCCGTCAAAGGCCTGAAGTTTGACTTCGACGTCTACCGTGAAGCACAGGTGCCGAACGGCGACAAGAATAACCCCGGCATGACCACCACTTGGGGTCGTGTAACCGGTAAAGTTATTCTGGCTGGTGCTGGTGACCGTGGTGAACACAAGAACGTCCGCGACAACGTGCGCGCGATGTTCCGCGAAACCTTCGGCACCGAGAAGTAAGTCTGGTAGCCCACTCCCTTGTGTTAGGGAGTGGGCTTTATGCCACTTTTGTTAATAGAGAGAAAAGGTTATGAAATCTATTCTGTTTTTCTTTGTGTTGCTTCTTTCGGTGGCCGGCGTTTCGGCTAATGAGGACACCGGTAAGGTATTCGGTGACTGGTACGTCAGCGTCATTACGGCAGCTAGCGGGAATGTAATTGTTTCGGCAATCAACCCGGTTGTATCCGAGGATAGCGACACTAAGTTTGTTGTCACATCCAAAGTCAACGACTGCGAAAACTTCACAACACAGCTTGCTGTACCTAATAGCGACACCGAAGACTACGTAGATCCTGACTTCGGGTTTGTGCGTGTGCTGATCGACGACGAACCGATCATTGGCACACCGATCAAGTATGTGTACAAAACAGGTGATGATGTCGCCTTTATGCACATGATGGCTGGTAGCGCCCCGCCGAAGCAAGGTCAGAAGTTCTGGGACTACCTGAGTAACCACCGCGTGATGCGTACCGAACTGTACACCATGACAGGCGGGAAGTACTCGGAGTTCTTCGACATCCGTCAAGGCAAGGAAGCGATGGATTGGATGACCGCGATGTGTGAAAGCTATTCAGGCAGGGCACTCTAAAACGCGCTGTACTGCATTGTTATGCGTCATAGTGGGGTAGTGTCACCTACCCCTGACAAATCGCTCTGAGAGGCCTTTATGCTATTTCAAACGCTCACTGCCAGTGACTTGGAGCTGGAGCAGCTGCTCTGTATCATCCGTGACATCACTTTCATCGGTTATGACGTTAAAAAGCGTAAATCACTGGTGCTCATTAATGGCATGGAACGCATCATCTCTTTAGTGGATGATTCAGATTGGTTGCTGCGGGAGTCTCGTCGATTGGGTGTGAAGATCTCTCAAGAACGAATCAGCGGCGAACGTAACACCTATCGTCACTTCGTGAGTGTGCGACCACCCTTCGCACCCGGGACGTTTAGTCATCACCACGAACTCCAATACGATACGGTGCAGTTTGAAACCTGCTCGTCTAACAAAGCACTAGCTTTGGGTATCGCTGTAGGGCGATTGGGATTAGAAGCTGATCTGAAACAACTCAAATGGGGGAAGCGCCGTGAAATGCCACACAGTCCATCTCTCTCATTGGCGTAAGGTCAGAAAGGAAAACCACTTCCTACTCGACAGCACGACCAAGACTGGTGATGCAGTCTTTGCGCCCGGTTGGGACATCGTCATGGGGATTAAGAACCAAACGATGACTGAAGCGGAGTACCGTCGCATTTACACCGAACGGATGCGGCAGTCGTACAAAGACCATCAAGCACACTGGCATGAGCTCTTTCAGTATCCATCAATTGCGATTGGTTGTTACTGCACACCCCACACCTTTTGTCACCGGTACCTGCTGGTGAACTTCCTTGAAGCCATTGCCAAGAAGCATGGCTTTGAATTCCAGTACCAAGGAGAGCTTTACTGTGACCCCAAACCTGAGTGAATTGCCGGCAGAAGACGGTCGCACCCACATCAACATCTATTCATCGGGAATTACCCGCTTAGGTCGACTGTTGTCGAACCTAGCGAATTCTCCGGTGGTGTTTGGCGACGTGCGCTATAACTCGGCAGAAGCGTTCTGGTACTGCAATCTAATTGAATGTTCCCATCGCGTGGATGGGTTTGATGTCAAGAAGAAACCCTGGTCGGATTTACGTACGGCGTATGGCGGCTATGCCAAGAAGCTGGGCCGTACGCTGTGTGATGAAGCCGGCATCACGGATGAAGAGAAGATTGAGATCACTTCAAGCGAAGCATTCCGTCGCGCCTTTCGCGTGGCATTGCGAAGCAAGGTAGAACTCAATGAGGAATTAGCACGGCTACTAGCTGAGTCAACATTACCGTTTAAGCACTATTACTACTACGGCATGAAAGTGCCGTACCGTGTTATCGAACTTCCCCACCACGACTGGCAGTTGATGTTCTGGGAAGGTTTGAGACAGGAGTTAAAGGAGGAGACTACGTGAAACACCCCGTCACGTCGAACCAAGTGTCGATTAACCCGAGTCCGATTTACCCGCTACCTGTGCTGTATAAACCCGAAGGTAGTGATGAAGTACGTGAGTATGCTTGCCTCTTCAGTTTTATCATCGATACCGATGTGGAAGACTGGTTGGTAGATAAACAAACCCGACTCGTCAAGATGCCGTGGGTCTTGGCTGGTCGCGAGCGACTCAGAAATAGCCACAGTGAAGCTGCTGTAAGCGCAGCTGCGCGACTCTTTACCATGATCGGCTATCCACCTATCAGTCGCCGTTTGATCAAGACAGACGAGCGCTTAGGCCGGATTAAAGCCGCGGTAGCTACGCAGTTTGCAATCCTTTCTGACGCTGATCGTGAAGTGATGCACAAGTACACGCAAAAGCGACTGCGTGTCAGCCGCTACGATATTGTTCGAGCGTACGTGAGCGACAAACAACAGCACACCATTCTCGGGTACTGGAAAGAACTACTCGATGCGTGGAAAGCAAATCAATTAACACCAGGTTAACGAGGGCTTTATGGACAAGGGTAAATTGTTGGAAAAGGTTAGTGCGCTGATCGATGACTTTGTGGAATACAGCAAAGGTCGCGTCCCACTGCAGACGTTGGACAAACTCTGTGTGAATGGTGAGATGTACAACCACATGCAAGTACACGAGTACAGTGACGATGCGCATCGTGAAGCGGTGATGTCCATCAACTTCAACGATTCGGTGACAGCGGCTCTTGCGATCGGTTCGGTCATCTTTGATCTGTACGACGTCCGGGTGACGTACCACATGACATCGTTCCATGCATGGTTTGAGATTGACGGTAGTCACTTCGACACCTTCACGTCTAAACCGCGTGACAATGTGGCGGATATCTACGCATATCGCGATTTCTTCCACAAGAAGTTCGCCACGGGTGTAGAGCTGGTCGAATTCGAAGAAATCGATGAAGTATCTCGGCGCTTGATCCGCGGCTTCATCGAGCGCCACGGTTTGGTGCCAGGACCACTGTACCAGGACACGGCGAGTAAAGTGGAGTAAGGTAACATGGCTTACGTCGAAGTAATCTTTCGGACCGATTGTCCGATTAGCGTTCAGATTGCGACAGACTACCTCGCGAAGCAAGACGATGAATGGGTAATGACAGGATACGACCGTGGTCATCGTGTCAAGGTGGCGTACTGGGATGATGTTGCGGACAGGGTATCTGATATAACCGATAACAGCGACGTCGTCTACCTCGTCGTTGGAGGTCCAGGTCAACGGGCTTATAACGTGGGTCCTGATCGGAAGAAGCAGATGTTGGACTTCTGGCGAAGTCTTGCACCTGAGAAACACCCGTTTCAATATCTCTGCTTAGGCTTTTCGACCACCCAAGAGGCATTTGCAGAAATGCTTAAACAAGCTCCCGAATGGGTGACAAGTTGTACGTACTGATCTGACATAGGAGGAGAGGGAAATCCCTTTCCTCTTTTTTTTTGCAATTCTAATCCCACTTTATTTCAGACCTATATTGCTGGGGTGAATCTTTAACCAGGAGAAAATCATGAATACCAACATCAACACCCCGACCATGGACGAACAAACAGCCAAGGTGGTGAAAGCTTACGAGGCCGGGTTCGAGAACGGCCGGGTCCGCGTGAAGCTCCGCGGCTGGGCCGCAGGTGCCCTGGTGGGTCTGGTCATCACAGCGGCGGTGGTGGCCATCGTCAAAAACAAGTAAGGAGGGTCGACTATGGAAAACCAAAATAACAACACCAATCCAGAAACCTTTGCTGCGGGGTGGATAAAAGGGTACGAGCGCGGTGAAAACCGTGGCTGGTGGACAGGGTTGGCGATTGGTGTGAGCATCGGCGCATCATTGTGCGCAACTGCCGGTGCAATCCTCGCAGCGTACAACAAGGAGAGCTAATTCATGTACGTAGAAGCAATTTTTAGAGAAGACTGCCCTGTCTCTATCGAGGTAGCCTCTGGCTACTTGATCGAGCTCGACGGCGCCACCTTCGGAGTTGGCCATCATCGCCTCGTTCACCGCGTCTGTGTTGTCAATTGGGATGACGTGGTTGAAACGCTCGAAGATCTCTACGAGAGCGAGAGTGTGGTATATCTCGTAATCGGCGGGCCGGCCCAACGGGTATACAACGCCGGCGCCGCGCGCAAAGCGCGGATGTTGGAGTTTTGGCGAGAACTCCGGGCGACCGAACGCCCGCTCGGTTACCTCTGCATCGGACTATCGGGCACCAAGCGCTCCTTCGAAGAAATCCTCAAGGAGGCTCCGGAGTGGGTCAACGGTAAGGCTGCAACACCGGGTCGCAACGGCTACCGCTGTGGACTGCAGAACCTGAAAACTGCGGTAGCCGAATGGGCTCGCGAGGAGTAACCGTAGTGCAATGCTACGGAAAAACAGCAATCGCGCTGTTTTTTTTTGCATTGCGGCATAGCGGGAGGACCTTTCGGTCCTCCCGTATACCCCTCTCCTTTAACGGATTAGGTCGGAGAACGAGTCAGGAAGGTCTCACGAGCCTTCTTGACCTGATCCATGTAACCCACTTGCTTCGAAGAAACATCGGGGTCGATGCCGTCAACGAAAGCCGGAGCCAGCATCGGGTTTGCACCCACCAGGTTCAGGTCGTCCAGGAGTTTCTGCGCGTAGGTATCAACACCATAACCCACTTGGGTGATGGCGCTGAAGGTCACGCTGATTTCCAGGATTTCGCCGCCGGCGGTGATGTCGCGGCTACCTTCGATCGGGCCGGAGATGTTCGGCATCATGTTGGTGCACAGCCAGGCCTTTTCGACCTTGGTGTGAGTCACATCAGGCTCGATGAACATCACGGTGGCCGACTTGTACTGCGGCAGCATGTTCGGGGTCTTACGCAGACCACGAGTGATGACGTTCGGCACCTTGCTGTTGGGATCGCCCATCAGTTCCGTAATCCAGCTTTCGAGGAAGCGGGTAAACGGACGACCGAGTTTCTCCTGCCAGGTGAACGCCGGCTCGGAACGCTCACGCGTCACGTTACCAACGTCCTGCTGAACTTCACCGGCACCACCGACGGGGGTTTCCACCCATTCCACGTTCACGGTGGAACGCAGACCTTCGATACGAGTCGGATGACGTTCGACCATGGCCTTAAAGGCCGAGTACCACAGATCAGGTTCCGGCAGGTCGTCGAAACCCAGCGGTGCCTGAATCACGACGGCGAAGATGTTCTTGCGAACGTACGGGACGTTCGCATTGATGGTGGTGTAGTCGGGCATGAAGCCCATCTGACCACCCTTGGTGACATCCGCAACATCGGATACAGTGCCTTCGAGAAAGCCTTTGCGACCGGTTTGACCGGAGGCGAGCAGATAGCTCAGCGGATCATTAGCCATTGTTCAAGGCCTCCATACGGTCCGCCACAATGGTGAAGCTCCCGACGGAGATCATGTTGTTGGCGTACAGATTGATGTTAGCCGAGACCTTGTAGCCCAGCTGCTCGTCACGTACGGTAAAGTGGGTATCGGGAACGATACGGACACGGTTACCGAAACGCGTTTCCGAACCATACTGGGTGATCAGCTGGTCGGATTTCTTCTTGAACTGATCCTTGGTCAGATCGGTACGACCGACCAGGTCACGCCAGACACGCATACAGACCTTCTGGAGTTCCGATGCGATGATGACCACCAGCAGGCTGTTGAGCACCGAAGTGTCATCGCCATAGACAGTCTGAATCGCCGGAATGAAGTCTGACATGGTGTCGTAGGACTGCGCCCACACCACGCCGTTGACCCAGTCCTTGTTACGGACGGCGGCGGTCTTGTAGGTACAGTTGACGCGAGTGAGCAGTTCGAGCTTGTTGTTCGGGCTGACATCCGGCGCCCAACGTTCGTTGAGGATACCGTTGCTGGCACCGGCCCAACGAGCCAGCTTGTACGCGACTTCGAAAGTCATCGGTACGAGCTTCTTGTAGGTCGAATTGATCAGGTAACCCGACTGGCCGATGATGGCCGCACGACAGACGCCGGTACCGTGCAGGACGGATTCCGGATGGAAACGCGCAGCAGTGGCCAGCGCCACACCCATCGACGATTCCACAGTCTGGCTGTTCTGAGGCTGAGACACATCCTGAGTCGAAACGATCGGGATGATGTCCTTGCGACGGGACAGCAGCGACAGGAGCGCTTCTTTGGTTTCCACAGAGAAGCCACTGTCGTAGACGAAGGAGTGCGGGAAGCGCAGTTCGTCCAGGTAACGGTTTTCCAGTTCGCCGTACTTCTCGAGCTCGTTGCGAACGAGCAGGTCGAAGGCCGTATCGGACATCGTGCCGTCAGTACCGTCTTTGGCATAGTACACAGCGCTGTCGTTGAACGCAGCACCGCCATCCAGCACACCAACCACCTCGTAGGTGTGGTACGGTACGCCATCAACCGTAGTTCCAGTGAACGGGTCGATCAGGTAGGTACCGTCAATGCCGGCGCCGAGGCCCATGTAGCTCTCTTCGCCTTCGTAGATCAGACTCAGTACGGTGTCGATGTTGTTCTGGTAGGCGTGGAAAGTGCCAAACGGCGAGAAGGTCGGAGCAACCCCGATGGTCTTGTCGCTGTAAGCCGGCAGTACCGCTTCGGCCATACCGTATTCACGCTTGGTCTTGTCGTGGAACGAGTCCGGCTTCAGACAGAAGTCAACGGCCACTTCATCTTCGCGGGTGCGAATGATGTTCGGAGTCGACTGAGCAGTCGGACGCTCCAGGAACTGGAGACGGAAGACGTAGGCGTTCAGGTCGGTCACCAGCGACGGGTTAACCGGCAGTGCAGAACGAGTGGTCGGAGCATACAGGCGGAAACCAACGTTGTCGCCGTATTTGCCTTCGAACGACACTTCGGCGTCAAAGATCGGGTATTTCACCGACTGGCCGTATTCGCCGTCATTCTGGGTACCCGGCAGCTGCACAGCAGCACCGATGGCACGTGCGCCAATACCAGTAGGCGGAATGGCTTCCACCACCCACTTGCCTTTATAGCCCGGCACAGTACTACCGGTACTGATGCGGTCGCCGTTGGTATCCAGACGGAACGAACCGTCGCTGTTGCGCTCATAGACCGGGATTGCGGTTTCGAGCAGGTCCAGGTAGACGGCCAGACGAGCTTTGCGGGCATCAGCGGGGATCACGCGCTGGTGCATGACCGCACCGCTGCCCGGATAAAGGGCTTCCTGCAACAGGGCAGTTGCATGGTTGGCGTAAGCACCACGATAGTCAAAGGTCTTGGCACCGTAGAGACGACGGGCGTCACCGCCAGTCAGGATCTGGGCGGCCGACGGACCACGTTCGGCGTAGAAGAACACGAGGGGCAGGTGAATAGGAAGCGCTTCGCGCTCCGGATCGGCACGACGACCACTGTTGTCCTTGATACCATCAAGCACATACTGCGGTGCCGCGTTCTGAATCGCGGTCATTAACGACTCCTTGAGCAGGGGGTATATTCCTGCAACTGAGGGTTTACAAAAGACGTCTTTTGTCTGGTAACCTACCAGAGAAGGTCTGAGTTACGCCGACTGTATTCAACGGTTTAACGTGATGAAAAGCAACCCTGCTACCCCAGGACAGATTTACACCACCAACTATAAGTAGCCTACTCAGCCACCACCTATCGTTGCACGTTGGATACCTACCACGATAGCGCTATCGTAGTAGAGCTAATCGACCAGGCTTTAGTGCCGCGACTTCTTACGAAAATCGGGGTATAGTCGAGAAATCGCCATCGATGCCGATGGAGACTCAAATCGTATAGGCATGCGACAGCGGGAACAACCGCACGTCATAAACATTAAAATGTTTTGGCCTATTACGGTATTCCCTAAAAGTTAACGTAAACCAGAGGTCCACATGATTATTTCTCCCTACAGCACCACCGCCTGCCGCGGATACAACCTGGTTGAAATCCAGCAGGCTTTGGCTAAGGCGCTGGTGGTCAATGAAATCGGCGTTGAACCTGTGTTGACTGAACAGGTCAACACGAACATTATCGTAGTCACTCCGCTTCGTTTTCAGAGTGTGATTATCAAGCCTTTCGCCCATCCGATCCACTTTAAAACCGTAGACGGTGAAGACCGTATCGCCATCGATGCACGGTCGATGGTATCACAGCGCGCTGACCGAAACGCGTCGCCATCGCTGCGCTCTCGTAACGAATTCGCGATGCTCCTGGCTCGCGCTGTTATGCAACAGTGTTGGGACAACGGACACTATTCCGACATCCGTAACATTTCGCCGATTCCTCATCAGCTGTATCAACGTTGGGTGTCTGAAGTGGTGTCACGCCAGTACAACCTCGCACCGGAAGTACAGGCCAAAATCGCCTGCATCGCTGCACACTTCTATAGCTGCCAGTTTAAAGAAAACGGCGACGACATGAACCGCACCATGCATGAGTCCAACCTGTCACGCGTTACCGGTATCGGGACAGCCTTTATTAAGGAAGCGTTGGACGGTGTGCCGTTTATCGGCAATCTGACCGAATTCTGTCAGGCAGTCAGAGAACGCAACTGGTCCATCCGTCTGGAGAACTTCACGCCGGCTATCATGATTCAGATTCTGGCAGGTAGCTGGATGGGTCAACATGCTCGTGAAATGGTGGCCGTCGCATTGGAACACCCACCGACGTTCACCGTTCTCGTTTACGAAGCCATCAACGACCGCGGTGGGAAGAAGACCCGTCTGGGTGATATCTTGCATCGCTCCTATAACAAGGGCGATAACTTTGCCGTCTTCTCCACCAATTACCGTCGTTGCCTTGATCACTGGAGAGGTTGATTCATGAACCATTACCTGGTCGAGCACGCACTCCGAAATGTTTGGTGTGCACCCCAGCAGGACCGTCAGCACGTTTTACGACTGACTCGCCTGACGCCTCGTACCGGGGCGTATGTCAGCATCGACTACCAGTTTGAACGCATCTACATGCCGTCTCGCGATGCCCGCTACCACGTCTATCAGATCGGTCAGAACCGCTCACCGGGATTGGGCCTACCGACGATCACGGAGATCTGGACAAAAATGTCCGATGCGTGCGAAATCGAAAACCTGGTCATGGATCTGTACCTCACCAACGGGTTACAGATTCCTCGGTCTGAATCGTGGATGCATCGTAACGATGACGGTAACCTGATTCTGGCGGTACGGATTTGTCCGACCATCGATAACCTCGATGACCAGGATCTTTATCTGCGGATGTACTCCAACGCTTGGTTTGATTCTGACGTCGTCCGTCCTGCAAATAACAAAATTGTAGTGCGTGGCGGTTTGATTAAAACCATGTCCGAGTTGCTTAACCTGCAACACACATTCGAGATCTACAAAGGCAGTCCCACTGGACACGCTTATGCGTTCCACAATGGTCGGTTTGTTGACCATTTTGATTCAGGCAGTGTGGTCATCGGCGATGTCGTTGAGTTTGTCTTCGATCCAACCGTCGACCGTATCCATGAAATCAAGATCGGTGATTTGGACATCTTCGACAGCAACTTGGATGCCAAGGGTAAATACCTGATCCATTTGCCAAAGGCACTGGCTGACCGCATTGACTTTTACGACGATCTGGACGTGTTCTTGATCAAGCGTAACACCCGCGGTCATGCACGTGGGCTGTACTACCACAAGAACCAACCAGACGCTGTGCGCATGGTAACCCACAACGACTACTCCGTGCCGGTGATGTACGTTCAGGCGTATCAACCACATGGTGAAAGTTGGGTTAACATGGAAGACGTGTATCTCCGGTTCCATATCCGTGATGCTAGCGTCTATCGGCCATTGGTGTTTGAAAACAATCGGATACATGAGCTGTATAAGCTCAATGACATTCAGATTGTGCGGGCCATGATTGGCACAAACGCCACCGTGGAAGAATGGCAAGCGCCTAATCTGGAACAGTCCAACTACACTACCTTGATGCGGTTGCCGTACGAGAACGTTACCCTGGATGCAGTAGCGACAGCTTACGGCTATAATGGGATGACGGTTGTGGCGGCGAACACACCACAACGGGTGACTGTTTCTGGTGAGCGGCGGTATGTTGTTCTCCCTCCGGAGCTGCGTCAGAATGCCACGGTGTTTGAATACGACGGCGATGGGTTACTGTTGGGCGTTATGTACCACGAAAACAACGTGACCTACATTCCGCAGTATCCTAGCTGTGTCATGATCGAAGCGATTTCAGGGCGAGCTGGTTTAGAGCTCGACGGTATCATCGGTTTTGATCCAGTAACAGTAGACCCGAATTACAGCTATCGCGTTTACCGCACCCAGAACGGTTATCTGCCGGGCGTGCGGACTTGGGAAGATGTCACCGGTACCACGGACTACGTCCTGGAAAACAACCTGATTACCTTCACCGATAACACCGAAGCCTGGACGTATCTGGTCATTTCTGACAAGAAGTTCCTGACCTACAGTTTCGACTTGACGTATCGCGACCATCTGTTGAAATTCAGCCTGCGGTGGAAACCAGTTGGCCAAGAAGCACAGATCATGGAAGTACCGCCAGGTCGGATCGCCGTTTGGATGAACGGTCGATCATTGATCGAAGGCCTTGATTATGTCGTGAACTTCCCGGAAGTCGTGATCTGTAACAAGCAGTATCTCAGCGATATCACCCCTTGGACACAAAAGATCGTGGTGCGTTGCACTGGCTTTTGTGATGCTGAACTGAATCGTGAACCGATCGGCGAATTCGGCTTTGTAAAGCATCGCATGCTCAGCCGCAATAACCAGTTTGACATTCGTGATGATAAGGTCATTCGGTGTGTCGCCGATGGACGGATGCTTCATCGCGATCAGTTACGCTTTTCGGAAGACGATTCTGGGGTGACTGTTGAATCGGTGTACGAAGGTGCACCGTACCAGGTCAACGAGCTGTTTGTGCCGGTACGCGGGGTGACGAACTTCAACACGCTGGTATTGCGCCAAGAAGCTCGTGTAATCGATACCAAGGTGAAAGCCTACCTGTCTACGTATCTGCCGGAACCGGTCATCGGTGAAATTACCTTCATTCGGGATAAGTACGCACTGTACAGCCCGTTCCTGGCCAAGATCCTTTACGACATCGTCACAGGTGTAAAAACCATTGACGGATCGTTTAGAAGTGATCACCAGATCATGTCTGAATGTAATGTTTACCAACCGCTACTGACGTACGATCCATGTCTGAACACTGGCTTGGATTTACGGTACGTGGCGATTCATCCTCACGACTCGGTTCTGACGCTTGAGGTGACCATGCAGGAATATGCTTACCTGTCACGGGTCATCGGTCTCTTCCTGCAAAACAAAGTGGACCTGACGCGGTTCGTGACGGTTAAGTAACAGGAGTCTGTAATGATTCAGCCTATTTTCGACTCCAATCGCGGTTTTCGCGAATGGCTCAGAAGTGAAATCTATACCGGACCCACCGGTACGGGCGTGTACGTTCCGAATGTGGACGACAAGGTGTGGGATTGGGTACAAGGTATTTTGCGCGTGGTCGCCGTGGATATGTCCACGGGTCTGTCGACCTTGCAGGCTTGGCAAGCACCCGCCGAACCAGAACCTGAAAACCGTCTGGACATCCTGAGCGGTGTGGGTCCCGGGTACGCCAGTGAAAGCTGGCGCATGCTGATCGACAGCAGTGTCGTACCGTTCCGTTTGCAGTTTGATCGTCGCCTACATGCCTACAGCAGCACGGTGTCGTACTGCAAAGTGTTTCTGGGGTCTGACATCGGCCCCCAGGGTCGGGTGATCTCGAAGTACTACGACCAGAACGGCAACTTCATCAGTGATAACATCCCGTTCGAAGTGGTGGCGATGCCTGACCACAACAACTACGCTATCAAGGCACCGAAGACCGGTTATTGCACCGATCGTCTTGTGGACGGCGAGTTGGTCACCGCGGTGTTCTACGATGATGCTGGTGGTGTTGCTTCCAAGGCACAGCTGCTGGCGTGGAACACGTCGTTCGTACGCGCCATCGAAACACCGGAACGCTACATCACCAGCGTGGAAATCGTATCGCCGTTCAAATCGGCGGTTGATCCTCAGTTGATCGAATTCCCGATCAACGTAACACTGGCGTCCGTAACCATGATGGCTCGGGTGAACTACACCGACGGTCATCGTGACGTAGCGATTGACGGCGACAAGATCCAACTGCTGGGTCTGGAGAACTACGTTTCTACCATTCTGGGTAACAGCGTACCGCTGTACCTTCGTTACAGCCTGGCTCCAAATGAGTCAAGCTTTAATGCAGTGGGGATTGGTGAGAAGGTCGTGATGGCCAACTACCGTGCCAAGACCACTGCGGTGGACGGAGCTTATTCGGTGAAGCTGTTCTGTTGCCCATACTGGGATTACACGCTCAGTCAATACCGACTGGAGTGGTTCCTGTACAACCTGAACCGTGAAACCTACTACCGTGTGGATGACTTGGTGGAATTTGCTGTCACCAGCAATCCGTTCCAAGCTAACCTGTACGGTCAGACCCAGGACATCACTGTTAGTCTCGATCTGAGCAAGGTCAGCCCGCTGTTTGCCAAATATCGTCACGTACAGACTGTGCGCCTGACGCTGTTTGCAGCCGGTACGGCAGCCCAGACCCTGTGGACCGTGAGCTACGATACCGGTTCTGACACCCCGTACGGTGCCGAAGTGTACGCCATGATGGAGCACATCAGTGGCTATACCTACAAGGCTCGTCTGAACGACCGTTGGGCGAACGTGGATGCCTGGCTGGAACGGTTCTATTACCAGTCTCTGCCGGTTACCAATTCGGACTTCGAAGTCAGACCGCCTCGTCCGACGCACTTTGTGGTTAACGCTCATGGTGTGATGACTGAATACCCGCTCAACGCCTTTGGTGCTGAACTGATCATTCCGACCGAAGTAAAACACGGTCAGAACCTGTATCTGCACTGGATCAAGCGTGATGGTGGGAATGATCTCCATCTGGGGGTCAGTGCAGTGACTGCACGCCACATGTAAACGATAGTCCCTACTGGTAGGTCTTTGCGGACCTACCAGTAGGGGAGGATATCCCTATGTTCGTGAAAAGCAAAGAAGCTGAGTTAGGCGTTACCGCCAAAAAGACTGGTGACCTAACTGACGCCTTCATCAATCGTGATTTGGAAGAACTAGCCTCAGCATTAGAAACGGACGAGTTGGACGACACAATCGAAGGCGAAGAACCTGGTGTCAATCCTATTCCCATGATTCGTTTTGCCGATGACTGGCGGTACTTCCCTACAGCGATGGTTCACACCTCGACGCGTAACCGCTCGTTTGTGGAACTCGCTGGACTATACCGCAAGATGGGTGTGAAGAACTACTACTTCATGTTGGCGCTTATGCAGCCTGAACTGGAGCATGTAGACCCCCATGATCCGAATTTGGATTTTGACACCAAAGTCAAGATCGCCATGGAGTGTAAATACAATCCATGGTATTACTTCCGTGAAGTGGTCCGCATCCCACCGTCTGCCGGTAACATTCCCGATAAGTTCCGAGCAAACCGTGGGAACATCTCGCTCATTTGGTTGTTCTTCTCCAATGTCGACGTTGGGTTGATCCAACCTCGTCAGACTGGTAAGTCAGTGTCTACGGACTGTTTGATGATTTACCTGTTGTTCATCGGACTTAACAACACCACAATTTCGCTGATTACTAAAGACGATAAACTGCGAACGGCAAACATCGAGCGGTTGAAGAAGATTCGAGACCTGTTGCCCAAGTACTTGGTCTATCCCGATAAGCTCGATGCCAACAACCAACAAGAACTGACTTACAAGAAGCTGGGTAACAAGTACATCACGTCAGTGGCTCAGAACTCTGAAACAGCTGCTAACAACGTGGCTCGTGGTAACACCGTACCCATCACGCAGTGTGACGAAGGTCCGTTTACGACGTACATTGACATCACACTACCAGCGGCACTGGCAGCAGGTACCGCTGCCCGTAACGAGTCCAAGCGTACTGGTCAGCCATACGGGAACATCTTCACCACAACGGCTGGTAAGAAGGATGACCGGTCAGGACGGTTTATGTACGAGATGTTCCAACGGGCTGCACCGTGGTCTGAAGCCTTTATGGACATCCCGAGTAAAGTACGCTTGCACTTGGTCGTGAGGAACAGTTGTCGTAAGCTCAGCGAGAACGACAACGCGCCGAAGCGTACCATGGTGAACTGTACCTTCTCGCACCGTCAGTTGGGCTTTAGCGATGCTTGGCTCAAAGACGCTATCAGCAACGCCGGTGGTACGCCTGAGCAGATCAACCGCGACTTCTTCAACGTTTGGAGTAGTGGTTCTCAAGGCTCACCGCTGTCGATCCAGTTGCTGGAAATCATCCAAAAGAGCGAGCAATCACCAAAGCACACAGAAATTACCAAAGACTGCTACGCATTCCGATGGTACATTCCAGAATCGTTGGTGTACAACACCATGCATCAAGGTCACTTCGTCATTGGCATGGATACCAGTGATGCTATTGGTCGAGATGAAATCGCGATGTTAGTGATGGACGTACGAGATATGTCAACGGTAGGTGCAGGGTCGTTTAACGAAACGAACTTGATTACCTTTGCGGACTTCCTTGCGGACTTCATGACGCGGTATCGCAATACCACGCTCGTGATTGAACGTAAGAGCTCAGCGCCGGCCATCCTAGGTAAACTTCTGCTGATGCTGCCACAGCGCGGAATAGACCCCTTCAAGCGCATCTACAACAAGATTGTCGATGAACAGCACGATCGCCGTGAAGACTTCAAGGCCATTATGGTCGATTTGTGTCGCAGAAGCACCTATTTCCACGATCGCTACATCCGTGAATTCGGTTTCGTAACGACCGGGAATAGTCGTGAGCATCTGTACTCTCGTATCTTGCAGAATGCTGCGAAGAAGGCAGGGCACCTGGTACGCGATAAACAGCTGTCGGAACAGATTCGATCGCTGGTGGTGAAGAAGGGGCGTATTGACCATGAAACCAGCGGACACGACGACATGGTGATGTCATGGCTGTTGGCAGCCTGGTTTATCATGGAAGGTAAACACCTGGACTTCTATGGCATTGATACCTTGTCGGTCATGGCACTCGTTGGTGATGCTTCGAAACCGATGACCGAAGAGGACATTCGGAAGAAGCGCGAACAAACGAAACTGCGCGAAGAACTGGAAATGATGGCAAGTCAAATTAAGTCCATCACGGACGACTTTACCTTGATGCGATATGAAAACCGCATTAAAGTATTGACTAGCCAGATTAACACCGAGGAAGAACTGGTGATGAACACCTTGACTAACTTGGTGGAATCGATCAAACAGAAACGCCAGCTTCGTTCGCGAATGGGTGGTATTAACCGAATGGGTGGTGGTCGAGGAGGCTACAACCCCTGGAACAGTCGAGCTGCTTAACGGCATAAGGGGAGGGTCTTTCGACCCTCCCTCTATGTCCCGGGACATCAGCCTTGGTAAGACTCCAGCGACGCCTTAATAAGACGTAGAGCGTCCTTGTGTATATGGCCGCCATAACTAGAGGCATTAACAACAAAAGAAACGTACAAATACATCTTTTTAACCGCAGCCTTACCGGCTTTAGTGATGTCGTGGAAGTTTCTGTAGTATTCGGTCGGTCTCTTTTCGTAAGGATGACCGGCCATGGCGTGAAGATCCTCCGTGTGCTTATACGACTCAAGCATCTCGATATCTTGTTTCAAGTCATCGATGGTACGTTTGAGTGCGTCGGCTTTCAGGATCTTTTGAAATTCAACAAACATCTGCTGTACGTAGCCGTCCATCTTAACGGCGTCTGCTGCTGAAGGCGGGAAGACTTCAGTATGGTTACCGAGAGTAAAACCACGCTCGGTTTTAAAGTGGTACCCCAGAAGACCGTTATCACCCATTTCCGCGGGTGTGACGATCTCGCCCGGTAGGCGTGAACTTTTGACCAGGCTAATTGACTGGTGGTAAAAACCATCTACAGCGAAATCGGGGATCTTTTTACTGTAGTCAACTCGATCGGGGCTATGCAGAACTTCTCGAATAAACTGGCTGTACTCCTTGCTGTGCGATGCAATATCGGATCCGTTTTTCGCCAGCATTTCTTCGGCAGCCTGGAGTAGCTTTAGAGTGTTAGCAACAATGTCAACCTGGTTAGCGACTGTAACCTGGCGGTGCGCTGCTGTGTTATACTTATCAAAGGAGATGTACTCGCAGTGTGCCATTCTGACCTTCTGCATCTTCGCACCAGTACTGGCGTAGTGCTGAAGTTTTTCAATCATGGACTTTTCGGCCACCTCATCGCGCCTGCCAAGAATTCTGTTGAGGAATTTGGCAAAACGGTCTGCGATTTTCTTCAGGAAGTTGAAGACATAGATGAACAGTTTCTTGATAGGTTCTACAACCGCGACATGGAGGATGGACAGCACACTCACCATCTCCATCGACAACTTGGTAGCAGCCACCGGATCGTTTGAAAACGACTCCAACGCAGGTAGCTTTACAACAGGTAGACCCAGCGTACGCGCGTTCGCAGCGTAAGCCGAATCGAACAATGCGGCTTCGAGTGGGTTGAACCCTTTTCCGGAATTCGCATAGTGTTCGAGAGTCGCAACGAGCGACTCCAACGCCACCGCAGCTTCAGTAACGTTCTCAACGACACCATCAAATTCAGAAGTCACAGATTCAAGTTCAGTCTGCGTTTCATCTTCTACTGCTGGGGCTACCAACCCATCTTCCAGTGACAGGCTCGTGGCCAGCAATTTCATCAACTCTGACATGATCTTTTCCTTACTTGGTGTAGTAGTTACGCGACAGGGCACGCAGGACAAGGTACAACAATACCGCGGTACGTACCCCAGCTTTCACTGTGTCGTTCTTAGAACGCACAAACTCGTTGACCAATTCATCACCCAAAGCACGCATCCGCAAAACCGAGGCGTCAGCAGATCGCGATGCTGTATACAGCGCGCGCAACTTGGTAATGATGAATTGCAGGTCATTGACCTTTACCTGTTGACGCTGGATAAAGTCAATCGCATGCAGCAAGGTTTCATCGATCAGTTCGGCAAAAGGCGACTTAGCATCCCGCATGGCGAGAAGGAGTCCTTCCAATGCTTCAGTGATGTGGACTGGCGATACATCCGACATGGCAGAAGACACAACCGCAATGAGCTCCGGTTTAACGAAGTCGTTTCGGTTTGTCAGTGTGGTGTACAGGTAGCGACGATACAAGGTAAAGGCCTGGGTACGATCCCGGATCACTTTTTCGCCCTGCAGTTCAATCGTCGAACTGGATGTACCGATTCGGCTGTTCTGCTCCCGCTGGTTATAGAACTCTGCCCGATAGCTCTTAATCACCTCGCGAATACGGGATTGAATGTCGTTGACCATGTAGACGGTGTTTTTGTCATCGTCATACCGGACATACGTCTGGTAATGTAAACCAGTACGTGATACAATCGACTCCGCACGTGCTTGGATCAGCGCACCCCAACTACCGTAGCGCTTAATGTCGTACTTCTTCGACAAGGCACTGTAAGCGGCAAGTGCGACTTCGCGATCTGCTGGGAACTTGAACGAATGCGCAATGAGTGAAGTCACGAACTTGTAGTGCATGATTTTCATCAGTTCTACTTTGACTTCTTCGATCTCGTGCTCGTGCAGCAGCTTGCTGTGATGAAACTGGTGCAACATCCAAATGAACGATTGGTTCATCGGATCGGAGGAAACCACGAACTCTGGTTCAATCGTAGGGCAGTTCTGGACAGCTTCGATCAATTCGATCTCATCGCAATCCAAAATGTCATTGTACCACGCCAGACGGTCGTCTTCTGTGAAACGGACTTTGTGGACACCTAGGAGCATGCTGCCAAAGAAATGAATATGCTCTTCATTCTTAGTGGCAAAATGGTTGGCGTAGCGGCGAATCTGTTTGGCCAGTTTGGCATCAAACTTCAAATGACCACAGACCTTCGTAAAGGCTTGGATCAAATACGCCCCATTCACGACTTCCTTGTAAGCTTCCAGGCTCAACGAATGGTTTTCTTCACTAAAGGCTGAAAACGCAGTTTCCAGATCCGGTGCTGCAGCCCAGTCGTGCTCTGAGGTAGCATCATTAAACAATGGTTGCGGTTCAAGCAATGTCAATTCTGACATGACCCGTCTCCTATGTGGCGGGATAGAATCAAAAAGAATAATAAACCTAAATCACACAGGTGACTTATCACCCATCCTTTTTGAGGCCTTATGATCAAAGCGAGCTTTACGATCGGGCCCTACAGCGCATGCCCTAAAGAAGACGGTATTCTGGACAGAGAATGTATCATCATGCCGGCATACCGCGGTTGTCTCATCACCGTCAGTCGTGGACGGGAAGGATGGGAAACTGTAATCGACCGACAAGCGGTACCAGGTACCGTCTTTGGCGACTCGCTGTGGGAGTACATCAACACTCACTATGGTTACGACCTGAATGAGCTGAGTTTCATAGTAAACCACCGGTCTATTCCGGAAACTGCTGTGAAAGAGCACCTGCTGAACACGATCAAAAACGATAAACCGCTGAAGTGGGAATTGTATCACCTGCACGTCTACTATCGTCAGGGCTCAGGCGTGTCGACCAACCTACCGTTGGTGCAACATGAAAAAGTATTACTGCAATCTGACATTGACGATATGTACGCCGAACTGGCAGAGCGCAGTGAACGCGATAAACAAATCTGCGGGATGTACATCGCTCGTCGAAACCCAGGTACCAGCTATTATCGTTGGTATCGCCGTGTGTTCTCTTCGGTGTTAAAGGTCACCATCACCGGTTATGTTCCGTCACGGCGTCAACTAATAGCAACAACGGAGTCAGGTAAAAGACTACTGTTGCTCGTTGACCGCTACGACAGTGAACGGATGAACATCAATGAAGGGAATGTAGGACACCTGATAGGTAAGCCCTGTCTGATTACTTACACCGACCTTCGTGAATTACCTAATGCCGAACTTGGAGATCCAACTACCAAGATGATTGCCAATGCGTACAACGTACGGTTGGTCATGGATAACGACATCGACTGGGAAGCACATCTTCACGGCGTCATTGACATCGAAACAGCGTTGGCTCAAGGCTCTTTGTTGTTTCGCGAATTATAAAACCATGTTAACGAAAAGGAACCTCGAATGACTTCCAATGCACTGACCATCAACACCATCCGTCGTCTGCAGAACACCGACGCAGATTCTCTCATTAGTAACCAGTCGCTGGTGGCCGATATCCGCAACTATTATCGCGGATTGCTCGACGACATCCGGCGGCTGTTGCTCACGAGTGATGGAAAACTCGACTCCCAGAAAGCGGCATCCTTCGAGCGCGCTGGGTTCGCGGTTTTCCGTTACAGCGAACGCTGGTGCATCCGTACTAACAAAGGTGTGATTTCGCTGTAACTGCCGAATAGGAGGTTTCATGTCCATCCTCGACCGGTGCAAAACTTTGGTGCGTCGTGTAAAATCGCCCTTCTATCTGGAAGGGCTTGATGAGACGTACTACTATCTTGAAAATGGTGACGACGTCGAAACGCGGCCGGTGGCATGCTTTTACAGCGACGGGTCAATCACGGCGTCAGATATCAAGAAGATGCGTCACGGCGATTACCACATCCCGTGCGAAGAAGAACATCTCAAGAAGTACCTGATTGTTAAAAGCAAGAATGTTCTACAGACATCGAAACAGGTACACATCTTTGGCGACATCGGCTGCATGGACTATTGGTGGTTATTGAAGTGTGGTGAAAACCAGCTGAACAGCGTTATCTGCGCTGAAGTTTCGACCTGCGTCACTGATGCAGAATCTAAACGTTGGGTTCTTACGACTTTTATTCTGAGTAACCTTGTCTGCCATGATCGCCACGGTAATAAACCCGAAGGCCTTTATGCCGACATTGAAGTACAGGGCTTCATCGATCCATCGGATACGCCAGAAAGTCTCTTTCAGTCCGGTGAACTGGCTGTCGATATTCACACTACCATGCGACACCAGGCGAAGGATGGTAAATGGGATATGCGCCTTACCGACCGGTTGTGGAAACTCCATTGGACGCCTAAATCCAAACAAGTTGGTTAATCTGTAAATCAGAAAAAGGAGGTGAAACTAGGTAGGTTGAGGAAACACCGAAATAATAACCTAGAAGGAGTGTATCATGCAGATGAAGAGCATCTTCGCTCTACTGCTGCTCGTTGGGGTGTCGTTTCCCATCTTCGGGAAAGATTTCGACTACCATGCACGAACGCTGCTCCTAGCAGCCGAGACCGTGGAAGTAGATGCAGCAGTTCTTGCCGCCTTTGCTTACAAGGAATCGAGGTTCAAACGACGGGCTCAATCCGAGACGACTTCAGCCGGCGGCCTTTTCCAGTTTACAGATCGTACCTGGAAGGCTATGTTAAAAGGACACGGCCGGAAACACGGGATTCCCCTTAATGCGTCAAAGTACAACGCTCGTTACAATGCCTTGATGGCAGCTGAATTGCTGGCGTATAACCAGACGTACTTAAAAGGCATCCTCGGTCGTGACCCGACCCCCGGAGAACTCTATCTCGCCCATCTCCTTGGAGAAGGTGGGGTAAAGAAACTCCTGCTGGCGAAAAGTAATCGTAAGGCGTCAGCCGTCTTACCGAGAGCTGCGCAGAATAACCGGTCGGTGTTTTACACTGATAAAGGTAAAGCGCGCACGGTCTCTCAGGTAAGGAGCTATGTCAATTGGAAGTTCGGTTTGAGTGTAAAAACATTCGAAGCTGAGTACTTCCGGTACTTCATGGAAAACGGTTAACGTCATAGCGCGGGTAGGGAATCCCTACCCGCTTTATTCTCTTTAGTTAAGGAAACTGCAATGGATCACTCCAAACGTTTTTATAAGCGCGAATACGATCGCGCCGCATTCCAACTTAACATGGACGCCCTTTTGGCGCACTACCCAATCGCTGACGGCGAGCTCAGTGCTCGCGCGCTGTACGATGGCTACGAACCCTTTTACCTTGACTATTATGCCACCAAGAAAACGGCGTACGTCAAGACCTACGTCGATGCCGTCGAAGAATTCCACGACGATCTGGTTGACACATCTAACTGGCGTCCTCTTCTGACAGATGGAATCCCGAAGCTGAGCGAACTCACCGCCAACGTTTTCGAAGATCACAGCATCGTTGGTCTGTACTCGATCTTCGATTACGACCCCGAATCGATGGTGCACGAGGTTCGTTCACTAGTCGTACCGCGTTGGAACGAAGACCTCAGTCTCGGTGACATGGCGGAACATTTCGACCGCCAGTACCTCGATGCCAGTTTGTTTGATAACTGCGGGTTCTTCGGTGGTTTCAAGCGCGGTATGATGGCCGTCATCTCCAGCAAGCCTAGCTGGAAGGAAACCATCTACACCTTCACCGACGGCACCTGGCTCTACCAGTACCAGTACAAACCCTTCCAATCGATCGGTAAGGACACGCTGGTGGTTGTCTACCGTCAACGTGGTCAACTGCGCTATCGCGCTCTGCCGGGTTACTCCATCGACGTGTTCCCGGTTTCTGTGTCCGAGGATACCGCTGATTAAACCCGTTTCTGTGTCGTAGGGTCGCTCCGGTAACGGAGCCTTGGACGCCGCTTTGATCCAGTGATCTACCCACAGCCATTGGCGTCACAACGCAGCGGAGTTCGTCTCCGCTGTTTTTTTTTGTTTTAGTACGGTTTTGAGTGAGTTCTTATGGTCGGCGCTGGTGTCGACCACTTTCAGCGTGGAGATATTCCATGAATCAGTCCAAAGGAGGACGCACATGTTTCGCATCGCCAAGGTGGCTGAAGCCGCCGCTGCCAACACCCAACTGCGTCTAGTGCTAGACGCTAATCCCGACTACTCCGGCAACAAGGCGTTCATCGACGCTACTGCTCCTGGTGAAGCACCTGCCCAGGAACGACTCAAAACGTACTTTCGTGATCGCGGCATTCGCTACTACGCTGTCACGAACATCAGCGACACTGACGAGCTCGCTACTGCGATCGGCGATTACGTGCAGTCCAATCTCGGTACTGCTGAGCAATTCGCTATCTCGTTTGATCGGAAGCCCTCCGACCTGGCCGACGCCATTGAGCCTGTGGCTGATGCTTTCGCGGGCCTGTACACCCCGTAACCGTTTCGTAACAGCCCTGAGGGAATCCCTCAGGGCGTTATGCCGCTGGTCTTGCCGGTGTAATTTCCCGTACGACGACAAGTGTGTTATCACGACCGTAAACCTCAAGACGAACTGGTTGTCCTGCTCGTAGTTCAGAACGTTCCAATGTGCGACGTTGGGGCTCCCAAGATTGTTTGGTCATCACGAATCCCTCCAGCATGCGACTCTCGCACACCATGAATTACCCGTGTAAGTTTTTACGTAACTTCACACAGCAGCATGGTGACCCAATCCACCCCTTTGGCTTCGCAGGTCTGTCTCCATGCTGCCAGTAGTGAGTGCAGCACTTCGGTCTGATCCACCGCCTGTCGTGAGAAGATCTCCCGATCCCATACGCCGTTGGTGAGGCTCGCCACGTCCCGTGCGGTCAGGCCATTGGCGTACGCCAACAGGAGCGCTTGCTCCAGCAGCGCTACCGCCGCTTCACGCGGCTCCTGCACCGCACCCTGCGGTTTGCGCATCGACCACCGCGCTAAACACGTCCGCCATGACATCGTCGTCCTCCTGACCCAGCCGGCCGGCCGCGAAGCGCGGGGGGTCGGGGGGCTTTGTGTGCAACACCCGTTTGTGCAAAACTTTTTACGGTGTGAATTTTCCGTCCATAGGAATATACTCGGTTTTGAGTGCGTGGTTTACCACAAGCACTCCTGCTAGGTTCTCCCAGTTAGGTCGAACACGAATAGTGTTTTTCACCAGGTTAGGCATCCTGTGAAAAACACTGTGAGTGGTCTGTCGACCAGGAAGGTACGTCAAGTACCTGACTATAATAGCGTGTGCGCCTATGCGCACACTTCCTTAGTTTAAATTATAGAAATATATTTATATATTTCGTAATTCTCTTAATTAAATATATATTTATACGTGCGGGTACGCACGTGTATACACGGTATTTTTCCCGTAGGGAAAATACCGTATAATCACCTGAGTACTACGTAAGTAGTACGAAGGCTTGTTTAACGCCGGTGGGCGCGGGTGTGCGTACGTACGTAATAAACTAAAGAGGCAACTAACGTTAAACTTAACAGCAGGATATACCGTATGGGGCGACACACCGAGGGACATTGCATGAGCGCAGTACTGACCGATCAGTTTCACCTGAGCCTGGACCTCTCACCACTCATCGCGGATAACACCCAGCTGGCCGTACTGGGGATGTACAACGGCAGTTGGCGAATCTATCACCTGGCAGTCCAGTCCACAGTCGAGATGGACAACGTCGACCACGACGAGCTCCTGGACAGCTTGAACCAACACCGACCAGACACCCCTGAGCCAACGTGGTTTTACTACATCGGCCAGATCTTCCCTGTCCTGCTGGGTCTGACCACCGCCCTTCGGTTCCTCCCCATCAACGACACCAAAACGTTCGACATGTTTCGAGCGTTCACGTACTGCTGTCCCGATTGCATTCCGCTCCAGAACCTTGAAAACAATTCCCTCTGGTACGACCCTGGTCACTTGGCTGAACTGTACGCAGCGACTGATCACCAACGTGCATACGCTCGTTATGCCAACCAATGCCTGACCATGCTGTCATCGACCGAACGTCACTACGACGAGAAAGAGCTAATCGAAATTTTAGCTGAACAGTTACACGAACCAGTATACCCTGAACCAGAATACAACACCCGTGCTTTCTAAAACGCGCTAGAGAAGTTTTCTAGCGTGAAGACCCACAACGGAACCGTCGTGCTTAGAGATTCGCTCAGAAAGCGATTTAGAACGGTTATTCGAATTGCGGCATAGAGCGAGGGAGTTTCCTCCCTCGCTTGTTATGACTCAGTTACCGCCACCGATGAGCAGACGCAGATGCTGCTTACGCCGTGTCGGGTCGTTCAGGAAGAGCATCTTCCCGAGCTTTTCTCGACGCATGTCTTGGTAAGTCTGCTCAGCATCGCTGTAGCCGTCCACGACTTCACGGATACGTCCCAGTCCCTGACCGCCTACCAGCGCACCGGTATCGAGCTGGATGTTCAGCTTGCGGTACACGTAGGCTTTGGTAGCCCACACCACCAGTTCAGAGAACATCGGCCAATACGGCGGCTGGATGTGAGTCAGTTCTTGATCGCTGCCCAGCAGGCAGTTCAGGTACAGCTCAGCGGTAGGTTGAATGACCTCGGTGATCATCACAGTGTTTTCGGCAATCAGACGAACATTTGCCGAAGATACCTGAGCGATAGGACGACGTGCATTGTTCAGGTTATCGATCATGTTGGTCAGTACCGACTGATCCGTACCCGGCATCCCTGCGCTGAACTGACCTTGGCTCAGGGCATTCGGATAACCGTACATCCCGTATTGGCCAAAGGAGACACTCAGCGTTGCGCTGATTGAACGACCATCGGTCAACGAAGCAGGGATGATAAACACCCGGGTGTATTGATCCAGGTACTCGGGTACCAGTCCGGTCAGCGGGATCGCTACTTGCGAAGCCCCTGCGCAATCGAGATCGATGCGAACGCGTCGTTCGATCACTTCTTCGCGGATCATGGCGGGAATGCTGACCTGACGTTGGGTCAGGAAGATGTTTTGTGAGGTGAACGCTAGTTGCAGTACCTCGATCGGAATCTGGAAAAAGATTTCATCAAGCGCTTTTTGGATGGCACCAGACATAGCGAACTCCGTTAAATTTTACGGTAGGTGGTAGTCATGTGACGATTCATACCATCGAGTGAATAACCGTGAAAAACCCCATCCTGATGTCGCGTGACAATCCTGACGGTGCCAAGTTGGAAGACCTGCTGGAGCAAGTGTTACTGGAGCTCGAAGCCAAGAACGCGATGCTTCTGACCACTATCCAGACCGCCACCAAACCAGCACCTCTGTCGACAAAGACCGCTGAAGACGCTTTGAGACTTGCGGTGGATAACAACCACAGGGTGATTGAGCTTCTTCGCGAAGCTCGCCGCATTCAGACCAACACCATGGCTGCTTTCGATCAACTCGGCCCGAACAAAGGTCCGACTGCTCCACGAATTTGAGGCTTATACCTATGGCAAAACGTCCCGTCGCCGTGTCTCAAGAGATCGCGACTTTCCATGAAGCGAAGACTGCGCCGAATCGCATTCGTATCTACGGTTGTGGCGGCTGCGGTATTAACCTGGCCCGTAAGTTGGCTTACGGTGAAAACCAGCCTGGCCTGGCCACGCCGGACATCGTCCTGGCTGACACCTCCAGATCCAATCTCCGTCAAGCCGGAGACAACCTTCCCGTCTTTCTGCTACCCGACGTTGACGGTAGCGGCAAGATCCGTGGTGAGAACTCGTCGCCCATCGCGTCGAGTATCGGTGACCTGTTGCTGGAGCACGGGGCACTGGGTTTTAACGTGGTCCTCTTTTCGGCCTCGGGTGGTTCGGGGTCGGTCTTTGGTCCACTGATCGTACAGGAACTGCTTAAGCGCGAAGTCCCGGTCGTAGCCGTCGTGATTGGTTCTCACGAGTCGGCTATCACTGCCAGCAATACGTTCAAGACTTTGAAGAGCCTTGACAGCATTACCAAAACCACCAGCCGTCCTCTGGTGATGTGGTATTCGCACAATTCGGTGGAAGCACCCAAGAGCGAGATCGATGCTGAATGCGTTCGCGCCGTTAACGCCCTGCGAATCCTTGCTTCCGGTCTCAATGACGGCATGGATTCCCAAGACATCCGCAACCTGCTCCGATTTGACCTGGTGTCCCGTGCCCAACCTCAGTTGGCACAGCTGGAAATCTTTGCTGGTAAAGACGACGAGGCGTTTAAAGCCGCCGGTGTCGTCCATCCGATTACCGTGGCGTCGTTGTACACCGACCGTGAATCGGTACCGATCCAGATCGGTCAGGAATACCTGGCTGAAGGGTACATCCCTGAAGAAGCCCAGCTGCAAAACTGCGGCGAGATCCATTACGTGGTCTTTATCGATCAACTGCGCGTCATTGCCAAGACGATCGAAGGTCACGTGAAGGCTTACGAGGAAAAGGCGAAGTCCCGCAAAGACTCTGTCCAGTTTGTTACTGGCAGTGATGTCGTTGACGAGACCGGCCTGATCCTGTAATCGGTTTACTGCCTGGAGGAGAACGAAGTGAACGACTTGTTCGTTTGTGATAAATGCGGTACCGTTGATGCACTGTCGCTGGTACTCACTGCGTCTGCTCCTCCTGGCGGTATCCTCTTGTGCACTGCGTGCTTACCGACGACCCCGACCTATCCATGGCTGAAAGTCGGTACCGGCCAGTGGCATAATTTCTTTGAGCGCAAAACGTACACCCCAGGGAATGCGTTCGTGCTCAATCGTCCGACCGGTTTCTCGCTGGACTGACGAAGCCAATACGAAACACGTTAGATGATTGGACCCCTAGGGCGGTACAGCACAAACTCTAACCCCTTGATTTTAGCGTGTATTGTATGCACACAGCTAGCCAGTCTTCGGATTAGCGTAGCTGAGGTAAACGGATAGGCATTGGTTGATGCTGGTTTACCCCACCTCGGTGGCTGTCGAATAACAAACTGGGCCGAAAGGCAAAAAAGATGGGTGACTCCCTACCGTCGTTAAAGATCTTAGCGTCCACGCCAGCTGGTTACCAATGAGCACGTTAAGGAGCTCGGAACACAGAGTGCAACGGACGGAAAATCCGGTCATGGGGTAGGGGTCATTCCCTACCCTTATGCCGCTATTAAAAACTACACACAGGGTCTATTTATAGAGACTATCTCAAACAACCTTTGGATATATATCACCAATAGGTCTAGATCGATCGTAGAAAGGGTTTTAAGCTATGACCCATGTTGCCCTTAGTGTAGACCTTGAAGAAGCTCTCCTGGCGTTTTTTAAACGCCATCCCGGAATGCGCTTCAACGGTAGTGATATCCTTCAATTGCTTCAGCGTGCTGTCGATGCCCTTGAGATCGTTGATTGTCGCGTTAGTTACATCAGCCCCATGCGTTCTACAAGTATTGACCTACAAGACCTCGAACGTCGTCTGTGGGATGCTTACGCAAAACACCTTAATTTCATCGTGGGTTTTCCCAAAGCCCACATTGCTCTCATTTCACCGTTTACTGCGATACTCGTTATCGAACAGGAGTTTGACTACAATGCCCGCTTCGAAACACCATGGTCTCGAAAAGGTCGATTTACTGCCAGCGGTAGTGATCGACATATATCCGATGGTTCACTGTATCCGCGCGTACTGCCGCAGTCAACGCAGCGCAGACATGCCGAAAGAAGTTCCATGGAGAAATGCGACATCATTGGCTGCGACGCTCGTCGCTACGGCACTGAACGAAATGTTGCTGTGGATCGACAACGGCGAGCGCCCGGATCATCGCGCCCTGCGTTCTGGCATCCCGGATATCGCCTACCAGCGCAAATTTTGGCTTCGTCTGTACCTGCTGATTTACGGAACGGAATGCACCAACTCAACCTTGGTGGACGAGTTCATCCATCAGACGGAATTGGCTTTCCAATTGGAATACAATACCATGATGAAACCAATTGTGGATGCAGTGAAACCACCATCGTGGCGGATGTGGACACTCAAGCAAGTGGACATGAACCTGATTCTGATTGATGAGGGTGATTACCGCATTAAAGAGTGGCACCGCCTGATGGCTGAGCAATCCCAGCCGTAAACGAGGATTCCATGGACGTCAATCATGTATTCCACATTCTTCTAGCGGACGGTCCGTTGGTGGATCGTGTTAGAACGATTGTCCGTGGGCAGCAAAACAGCCGCGTTCTCGAAATGGTCTTTGGTCCAGAAATACTGTGCTATTTGGTGCGGTATTGTCTGGACCTACTTTGCCACGGCGTATCGGAATACGATTACGCCGAGCAGACTCCAGTGGAACGCCTCGTTGACATGGGCCTACCTAGCGGACTGGCCACCGAGTTAATTGATGCGGTATACCGCCGGTTAGAGTTTGACTTTTCGTCTTTTGGGATAGCTGCTGTTAAACAGAGAGGTTGGTCGTATGGCACTGAAGGATTCCATTCATCGGTTGGGTACCGGATCTTACCGGCGATGGACGGGATCTATGTCGTCGTCCATCCGATCATACCGCCCACTTACACCGACCACCGCTTTAGTGGTCTCACTCCCGTTTCTGTCTGTCAAGATGATGATTGACAACGACCTCCGCGCAAGTGGTGCTGACAAGTATTTTGCTAACGTCGTGATCTACGACGTGCTTGTCCGCACTACTGCGGAGATTTATGCCGCAGGGATGACTTATAGCGATTATTGGTGGAACACCGTCATTAGCCAGCAGATTGCTGACATCGTTGACAGCCAGTACCTGGAAGATTTTACGTCGCCTGATGACCCCCAGGAGGTAGTCGATCAACGCCTGACTTTGTCCGATGCATTGGTTGACCATGCCAGGGTGTTAATCGATTATCTGGCATTGCGCGGTGAAGCGTTTGTTAGGCTTTGTTTGCCGCTGGCACCTTTTGTGGCAGATGGGTCGTCTGTCATGGTCATCGGCGTTACGCGGTATGGTGACCTGCTGGTCCAAGTGAATCAATGAGGTGGCGTATGGTCGTATTCCAACGCGCTTATGTGGTGCTTAAAGTCACGGATGAAATCGAATACATCCGCGATCGATTAGCGTTTACGTTTCGTGACAATGGTGTTAGTGTCGGCGATATCTTGTCCTGTTCATTCTTACACTTCGGGTATAATGGTGTAGGATTGCCTGTACGGCTGGATTACTACGCCCAATCCGGTTCAGAGGACCAGGTTGATTATCTCTATAGGCATCGGTACTTATCCGACTTGTGTAAAGAAATTGAACATAGCCTGCGTAAAACGCTGTTGAAGTTCATCCCAGTCACCTCAGGTAAGGCGTCGGACTACCGAGCCGAACTTTACAAATGGCTATCACCGACCGAAGTCATTGTACTGGTCGAACCAAGGAAATACGAATATGACTTCTAGTACCGTAAATACACCTTCTCACGAAGTCGTCTCAACGGTCGTGTTGGATCTGACACCCTTTTTCCACGCCAATGCCGAACTGGTTGGTCATTCTCAAGCTGTAGCGATGTATGCTTCGAACATCTTGCCACAGTACCTGTTACTGCAAATTCAATTGCTGATGCAAGGCGAGCCGACCGATATTGGTTCTAACAGAAGTAGCGACATTGCTTGGACATCGCTCAATGAGACAGAGAAATCTGTTCTTCAGGTGATCGAGACCTTGATGACGTGCCAGATCACCCAGCAAATCGCCAGGCAGCTGGCGGTGCCAGGTACTCGTGCATTTGTCACTGCCCAATCGTCAAATGGCTATGTTTACACCATTGCGGTTGTTAAAGCGGCTAAACAAGTCGCTGCTCTATAGGGAACCTTATGCGCCAGCACGATGTCTGGATCCTTGAACTAGCGTCACTCGACTCGCTTCGTGAATTTTTGTTGGCTCGCCCGGAGTTGGAGTTTGGTGAACTAGATGCTCGTTTTGAAGAACGAGGTCAGTGGTGTCAGACAATCGAAGGGCGTATGAGCATCATTCTTTGGAAATGGCTCACCGCATGGTTCGAGAGTCCAATCCCTGAAGAAGGGTTTGCCGACTTTATTCCTGAGAAAGCAGAGTTGAATGCTCGCATCTACTCGATCGCCTGCGAGATTGTCGAAAAGTTCGACATTCTGGGACTATCGGTCATTTGTATGACGAATATTCAATGCTTGAACGGAACCGATGTTGCTATCGGTGTACTCCGACAAGGCCAATGTTCTGGGTGAGGGTTACCCTCACCCACTTTCTTTTTTTAAGGAGTTTCTTGTGGCTACACTGGCACAACTTCCGATTGGCACCGCTGTAACGTTTGAAACTTTTGCTCCGACCATTTTGGGTGGAAGTTTTGTCGATGCTGTAGTCCTGGCACATCTGGACGCTGACACCACTCGCCAGCTGGGTTTCGATCCCTATTCGATGCACGCCAATGTGTTTCCATCGATCCCACCTGGCACGCCCAATAATGCCAATCAGTATCCGTTTGTCAAACTGCGCTTGGTGTCGGGTCAGGTAACCTACCTCGGTGCGCCGTGGATTAACGGCGCCACGATTGTCATCCGTAACCGTCAGCGCTGTGAAATCATCGTGGAAGATATCGGTCAATCCGATGTGGAAAAGATCGTTCTGGCGTTGTCTGCTAACGGTTACAAGGCCGCTACTGTGCGTCTGGTTGATGAAGCAGGTAGTTAATCTATGAGGCGTCTCGGCCTCAACGTGCTTGAACATAGCCTTTCCTCAGTTAAGCGTTGATGTTTCATCTCCCCGGTTGCCGCTGATTCAATGCTTTAACACCCCCTCCCGTAATGGGAGGGGTTTTTTCCGCAAACCTATTTTTCCTGTCTTTTTATACGGTCCGGGTACATGTATACTAGGATTCGTTTCATTGTCAGTTAGGGTGTCGGATGAGTGCAAGAACTAACCATTT